>Ga0180217_1000317_pt1 | contig 85839 bp, 74 predicted proteins | sample eDN3rd37CBELigOP_FD_128521 | JGI IMG/M metagenome (GOLD analysis project Ga0180217, IMG submission 128521) | Enriched Organic Plus compost microbial communities from Emeryville, California, USA - eDNA 3rd pass 37_C BE-Lig OP (version 2) (version 2) ...
AATCTCCATCGACGCCTTGTCCGATTCCACGGTGATCAGGCTCTGCTCGGCCTTGATCGTGTCGCCCGCCGACACCAGCACCTCGATGACTTCCACTTCCTTGAAATCGCCGATGTCGGGAACCTTGATTTGCACGACGTTGCTCATGTCTCTTTACCCTCAGGCGTATTGCGGGTTGGCTTTGTTCGGATTGATGCCGTACTTCTTGATGGCTTCGGCCACCTTGGAGGCGGGAACCTTCCCTTCGTCGGCGAGCGCGCGCAGCGCGGCCAGCACCACGAAATGGCGGTCCACTTCGAAGTGCTCGCGCAGCTTGTAGCGGAAATCCGAGCGGCCGAACCCGTCGGTGCCCAGCACCTTGTATTCGCGGCCCTTGGGCATGAACGGACGGATCTGGTCGGCAAACAGCTTCATGTAGTCGGTGGAGGCGATGATGGGGCCCTCCGTCTTGGCGAGCTGTTCGGTCACGTAGGCGACCTGCGGGGTCTTGTCTTCGGGGTGCAGCATGTTGTGGCGCTCGGCGTCCAGGCCGTTGCGGCGCAGCTCGGTGAAGCTGGTCACGCTCCAGACGTCGGAAGCCACGCCGAAGTCGGCCTCCAGCAGTTCCTGGGCGGCCAGGACTTCGCGCAGGATGGTGCCCGAGCCCATGAGCTGCACGCGGTTCTTGCCCTTGCCGTGCGATTTCAGCTTGTACATGCCGCGGATGATGCCTTCCTCGTCGCCCGGGGTCAGGCCGGGCTGCGGGTAGTTTTCATTCATCACCGTCAGGTAGTAGTACACGTTCTCCTGGTCTTCCACCATGCGCTTGAGGCCATGCTGGATGATGACAGCCAGTTCGTGCGCGAACGTGGGGTCGTAGGACACGCAGTTCGGGATGGTCGAGGCCAGGATGTGGCTGTGGCCGTCTTCGTGCTGCAGGCCCTCGCCGTTGAGCGTGGTGCGTCCGGCCGTGCCGCCCAGCAGGAAGCCGCGCGCCTGCATATCGCCGGCGGCCCAGGCCAGGTCGCCGATGCGCTGGAACCCGAACATCGAGTAGTAGATGTAGAACGGGATCATGATGCGGTTGTTCGAGGAGTACGACGTGGCCGCCGCGATCCACGAGCTCATGGCGCCCGCTTCGTTGATGCCTTCCTGCAGGAGCTGGCCGTCGGCCGCCTCCCGGTAATACATGACCTGGTCCTTGTCGACCGGCACGTATTTCTGGCCTTCCGGCGCGTAGATGCCGATCTGGCGGAACAGGCCTTCCATGCCGAAGGTGCGCGATTCGTCGGCCAGGATGGGCACGACACGCGGACCGAGCTGCTTGTCGCGCAGGATCTGGTTGAGCACGCGCACGAAAGCCTGGGTGGTGGAGATCTCGCGGCCCTCGGCGGTGGGTTCGAGCACGGCCTTGAAGGCGTCCAGCGCAGGCACCTTGAGCTGCTCGTCGGCCTTCTGGCGGCGCTTGGGCAGATAGCCGCCCAGGGCCTTGCGGCGCTCGTGCAGGTATTGCATCTCGGGCGAGTCTTCCGCCGGCTTGAAGTACGGCAGCTCGGCCAGCTTGTCGTCCGGGATCGGTATGGCGAAGCGGTCGCGGAACTCGCGGATGGAATCCAGCTCCAGCTTCTTCTGCTGGTGAGTGGGGTTCTTGGCCTGGCCGACGTGGCCCATGCCATAGCCCTTGATGGTCTTGGCCAGGATGACGGTGGGCTGGCCCTGGTGCTTGACGGCGGCGTCGAAGGCGGCGTAGACCTTGTGCGGATCGTGGCCGCCGCGGTTCAGGCGCCAGATGTCTTCGTCGCTCATGCGCGAGACGGCCTCCAGCAGCTTGGGATGCTTGCCGAAGAAGTGCTCGCGCACGAACTTGCCGTCGTTGGCCTTGTAGGCCTGGTATTCGCCGTCCACGGTTTCTTCCATGATGCGGCGCAGAATGCCTTCCTTGTCGTGCGCCAGCAGCGGATCCCAGTAGCCGCCCCAGATCAGCTTGATGACGTTCCAGCCCGAGCCGCGGAAGTCGCCCTCGAGTTCCTGGATGATCTTGCCGTTGCCGCGCACCGGGCCGTCCAGGCGCTGCAGGTTGCAGTTGATGACGAAGATGAGGTTGTCGAGCTTTTCGCGGGCCGCCAGGGCGATGGCGCCCAGCGACTCGGGTTCGTCCATTTCGCCGTCGCCGCAGAACACCCAGACTTTGCGCTTGCTGGTGTCGGCGATGCCGCGGGCGTGCAGGTACTTGAGGAAGCGCGCCTGGTAGATGGCCATCAGCGGGCCCAGGCCCATGGACACCGTGGGAAACTGCCAGAAGTCCGGCATCAGCTTGGGGTGCGGGTACGACGACAGGCCCTTGCCATCGACTTCCTGGCGGAAGTGGTTGAGCTGGTCTTCGGTGAGGCGGCCTTCGAGATAGGCGCGGCCGTACATGCCGGGCGAGGTGTGGCCCTGGAAATAGACCAGGTCGCCGCCATGGTCTTCCGTCTCGGCGTGCCAGAAGTGGTTCTGGCCGCAGCCGATCATGGTGGCCAGCGAGGCGAACGAGGCGATGTGGCCACCCAGGTCGCCGCCGTCGGGCGGGTTGTGCTTGTTGGCCTTGACCACCATGGCCATGGCGTTCCAGCGCACGTACGAGCGGATGCGCGCCTCGAGTTCGAGGTTGCCGGGGTGGGCGGGCTCCAGGCCGGGAGGAATCGTGTTGACGTAGGCGGTATTGGGCGAGAACGGGATGTGCGCGCCGGAACGGCGGGCTTCGTCGATCAGGCGCTCCAGCAGGTAGTGCGCGCGCTCCGGCCCTTCGCGGTCGAGGACTGCCGCCAGGGCTTCAAGCCATTCCTGGGTTTCTTGGGTGTCTTCGTCGTTGGCGGCCTGCACGGCGCCGGCCTGGGCGTAAGAGGACATCGTGTGTCTCCTGTTGGGGTTCGTTCATGACCACGCCCGCTTATTCGATGTATATGTCGATGTACTCGCGGACCAGGCGCGCCGGCCGGGATCTTCCGGGCCGCCACGGCAGGATGGGTCGGGCTGTATCGAGAAAGACCGCTGCAGGGTCGGTTCCCTATCAGCGGGCATTCTAAGAAAGAAGACGGATCGCCCGCAAGGAAAATTTCATGTTGCGGTACGGCATTTTATAATGTGAAAAATTGACGAAAAGCTGAACACCTGCAACCGCGATTTCGTCATACTTTGCGGACTATGGCAAAAGAGAGGCCCGGTCTCCGGGAATTACGTCCCGACACGAATTAAAATGCGGACTCATTCCCAGCCTAATTCCATGTCCAGCGCGCCAAAGTCGAATATACCCACTCCGTTTCACGATCACGCCCGCACGCGCCGGCGTGGGGTGTACTGGCTGACGCCCGCCCTGGTGCTCGTCCTGTACATCTGCGTGATGGGGGTGTTTTTCTGGTTGCAGCGCATCCATGACGACAGCGTCATGTTTGTGACCATCGACCAGGAAATGCGCCAGCAGCGCCTCATCTGGGTGGTGCTGGCGCTGTCGTGCGTGATTGTCATCAGCCTGCTGATGCTGTGGCGCTACACGCGCTTCCGCTCGGCCGCCGAGGCCGCGCTCATCGCCGAGACGGGTTTCCGCCGCGCCATGGAGAACTCCATGTCCACCGGCATGCGCGTGCTCGACATGGAAGGCCGCATCGCCTACGTGAATCCGGCGTTCTGCCGCATGATCGGCTGGAACGAGGCCGACCTCATCGGCCGCAGCCCGCCCTTCCCCTACTGGGTGCCCGGCCGCCACGAGCAGCACCAGCACACGCTGGATGTGCTCATGTCGGGCAAGACGCCCAGCAGCGGGCTGGAAGTGGAGGCGCAGCGCCGCGACGGCTCGCGCTTCACGGCGCGCATGTACGTGTCGCCGCTGCTGGACCCCAACGGCAACCAGATCGGCTGGATGACCTCCATGACCGACATTACCGAACCCAAGCGCATCCGCGAGGCGCTGACCGCCGCGCACGAGCGTTTCATGACCGTGCTGGAGGGCCTGGACGACGCGATTTCCGTCACCGCCGACACGCACGACGGCCTGGAGCTGCTGTTCGCCAACCGCACGTACCGGCGCGTGTTCGGCGCCCAGACGGGCGGCCACGACGAGCTGCTGGCCGGCCGCCGGGGCCGTTTCACGGACGAATCGGTGGAAGTGTTCGCGCCCTCCGTGCAGCGCTGGTTCGAGGTGCACCACCGCATGCTGGCCTGGACCGACGGCCGGCGCGTGCGCATGCAGGTGGCCCGCGACATCACCGAGCGGCGCAATCACGAGGAAGCCTCCCGCATACAGCAGGAAAAGATCCAGCTCACCAGCCGCCTGACCACCATGGGCGAGATGGCCTCGTCGCTGGCGCACGAGCTGAACCAGCCGCTGACCGCCATCGCCAACTACAGCATGGGCGCCGTGGCCCTGGTGAAAGCCGGCCACACCAGCCCCAACATGCTGCTGCCGGCGCTGGAAAAGGCCGCCTCGCAAGCCGAGCGGGCCGGCAAGATCATCAGCCGCATCCGCGAATTCGTGAAGCGCAGCGAGCCGCGCCGCCAGCGCGTGGCCATCGGCCGCATCGTGGAAAACGCCATCGGCTTCGCGGAAATCGACGCGCGCAAGCGCCGCATCCGCATCGAGAGCTTCGTGCCCTCGAACGCGCCCGACGTGCTGGCCGACCCGATTCTCATCGAACAGGTGCTGCTCAACCTGCTCAAGAATGGCCTGGAGGCCATGGAAAAGAGCGAGTCCGACGAACTCAAGGTGGCGGTCATTCCGCACGAGCAGCATATCGAAGTGGCGGTGGTGGACCGCGGCCACGGCCTGGCCGAGCCCGAGCGCCTGTTCGAACCGTTCTTCAGCACCAAGTCCCAGGGCCTGGGCATGGGATTGAATATCTGCCGTACCATTATCGAATCGCATCACGGCCGCCTGTGGGCAGATCCCAACCCCGCCGGCGGCACCATCTTCCGCTTCACCCTGCCCTGCGCAACCTCCCAGGCGCAGGCCCAGAACGATCAGTCCGAGGAGTTGCATGCATGAACACGCCCCCCCTGTCGAGCACGGTTTTCATCGTCGATGACGACGAAGCGGTACGCGATTCGCTGCGCTGGCTGCTGGAAGCCAATGGCTACCGCGTGCGCGCCTACGCCAGCGGCGAGACCTTCCTCGAAGATTACGACCCCGCCCAGGTGGGCGTGCTCATCGCCGACGTGCGCATGCCCGGCATGAGCGGCCTGGAGCTGCAGGAGCAGATCATCGCCCGCAACGCGCCCCTGCCCATCGTCTTCATCACCGGCCACGGCGACGTGCCCATGGCGGTGTCGACCATGAAGAAAGGCGCGGTGGACTTCCTGGAAAAGCCGTTCAACGAATCCGACCTGCGCGAGATCGTGGCCCGCATGCTGGAGCAGGCCACCGAGCGCGTGAGCAAGCACCAGGCGCAGAAGGATCACGAAGCCATGCTGGCGCGCCTGACCGCGCGCGAGCAGCAGGTGCTGGAGCGCATCGTCGCCGGCCGCCTCAACAAGCAGATCGCCGACGACCTGGGCATCAGCATCAAGACCGTCGAGGCGCATCGCGCCAACATCATGGAAAAACTCGAAGTGACCACCGTAGCAGACCTGATGAAAGTCGCCCTGGCAAAGCCGGAGGCGCACGCATGACCGCCATCCGGCCGAACCAAGGCGGTTCCGCAAGCCGCGAGCCCCTGACCCCTGGCCTGCGCGCCGGGCGCGCGGAGGCCCGCGCATGACCGCAAGAATCATCGACGGCGCCGCCCTGTCGCAACGCATCCGCGAGGAAGTCGCCCGGCGCGTGGCGGCCCTGTCGGCCCGGGGCGTGCGTCCCGGCCTGGCCGTGGTGCTGGTGGGCGAAGACCCGGCCTCCCAGGTGTACGTGCGCAACAAGGTCGCCGCCTGCGAAAAAGCCGGCCTGCATTCCGTCAAGGAGCAGTACCCGGCCGACATGACCGAGGCCGAGCTGCTGGCCCGCATCGACGCGCTGAACCAGGACCCGTCCATCCACGGCATCCTGGTGCAGCTTCCCCTGCCCAAGCACATGGACGCCCACCGCGTCATCGAGGCGATCGCGCCCGAGAAAGACGTGGACGGCTTCCATATCAGCAACGCCGGCCTGCTCATGACCGGCCAGCCGCTGTTCCGGCCCTGCACGCCCTACGGCGTCATGAAAATGCTGGAATCCGAAGGCGTGCCGCTGCGCGGCGCCGAGGCGGTCATCGTGGGCGCGAGCAACATCGTCGGCAAGCCCATGGCCATGCTGCTGCTGGCGGCCGGCGCCACCATCACCATCTGCAATTCCAAGACGCGCGACCTGGGCGCCCAGACCCGCCGCGCCGACGTGCTGGTGGTGGCCACGGGCAAGCCCGGCATGATCGACGGCTCCATGATCAAGCCTGGGGCCGTCGTCATCGACGTGGGCATCAACCGCGGCCCCGACGGCAAGCTGTGCGGCGACGTGGATTTCGCCTCCGCGAAGGAAGTCGCCGGCGCCATCACGCCCGTGCCCGGCGGCGTGGGCCCCATGACCATCGCCATGCTGCTGGTCAACACCGTCGAAGCGGCCGAGCGCGCCGCGGGCTGACGCGCGCGCCATGCCGGGAAGGCGCGCCGCTTTCCCGGCCGGCGAGCCCCGCCCCGCCGGCGGGATCCTCCGGTGAACCCTTGCCGATGCGGCCTTTCCGGCAAAGCCCGTTCTCTGGCGTCCGCCGCGCCGGCCGCGCTTGATTTCCCGCGTTCAGCCCCCACCCTTTACCTATTCCCGTTTTCTTTACGCGTGCAGGCCATGACCCAGAATCCCCTTCTCGCTCCCGTTTCAGACCTGGTCGATTACGCGGCCGTCAAGCCCGCGCACATCGTGCCCGCCGTCGAGGAGCTGCTGGCCGGCGCGCGCCTGGCGGTGGACCGCGCCGCCGATCCCGCCCTGCCCCCCACCTGGGAGGCCGTGATCGAGCCGCTGGACACCGCTTCCGAACGCTTGTGGCGCGCCTGGTCGGTGGCCGGACACCTGAACGCCGTGGTCAACACGCCCGAGCTGCGCGAGGCCTATAACGCCGCGCTGCCGCGGGTTACCGAATTCTCCACCTGGGTGGGCCTGCACGAAGGACTCTACCGGCAGTACCAGCGCCTGGCCGCGTCCGCCGATTTCGCCTCGTGGAGCCCCGTGCGCCGCCGCATCGTCGAACTGGCCCTGCGCGACTTCCGCCTGAGCGGCGTCGAACTGCAAGGCGCGGACCGCGAGCGCTACGCCGAGATTTCCGACCGCGAGGCCCAGTCCTCGCAGAAGTTCTCGGAAAACGTGCTGGACGCCATCGACGCCTGGTCGCTCCACGTCGAAGACGAATCGCGCCTGGCCGGCATTCCGGCCGACGTGCTGCAGGCCGCGCGCGCCGACGCCGAACAGGAAGGCAAGGCCGGCTGGAAACTCACGCTCAAGATGCCCTGCTATCTGCCCGTGATGCAGTACGCCCGCGACCGCGCGCTGCGCGAGGCGCTCTACCGCGGCTACGGCACCGTGGCCTCCGAGCAGGGCGACGCCCGCTACGACAATTCGCCGCTCATCGAAGAGCTGCTGGCGCTGCGCGCCGAGGAGTCGCGGCTGCTGGGCCTGGGCACCTTCGCGGCCTTGCGGCTGCAGACCCGCATGGCGCGCGACGCGGCCGAGGTCACCGCCTTCCTGCGCGACCTGGCGGCGCGCGCCAAGCCCTATGCCGAACGCGACCTGGCCGGGCTCAAAGCCTACGCGGCCGCCGAGCTGGGGCTGTCCGACCTGCAGCCCTGGGACGTGCCCTACGCCTCCGAGCGCCTGCGCGAGGCGCGCTATGCCTATTCCGAAGACGAGGTTAAGCAGTATTTCACCGAGCCCAAGGTGCTGTCCGGCCTGTTCGAGGTGATCGAGACGCTGTTCGGCGTGCGGCTGCGCGAAACCCCGGTTTCGTCCTGGCACGCCGACGTGCGCGGTGTGCGCGTGGAAAGCCCCTCGGGCGAACTCATCGGGCACCTGTACCTGGACCTGTACGCCCGCGCCGGCAAGCAAAGCGGCGCCTGGGTGGACAGCGAGCGCACCCGCCGCGTGGCGGGCGGACGCCTGCAGACGCCGGTCGCCTACCTGACCTGCAATTTCTCGCGGCCGGCGGGCGGCAAGGCGGCCATGCTCACGCACGACGACGTCATCACCCTGTTCCACGAAACCGGGCACGCCCTGCACGCCCTGCTCTCCGAAGTGGACGAGCCCGGCGCGGCGGCCTTCGCCAGCGTCGAATGGGACGCCATCGAGCTGCCCTCGCAATTCATGGAAAACTTCTGCTGGGAGTGGGCCGTGGTGCAGAAGCTGTCGGCCCACGTGGACACGGGCAAGCCCCTGCCCCGCGAACTCTACGACCGGCTGGTGGCCGCGCGCAACTTCCAGAGCGGCATGCAGACTGTGCGCCAGATCGAGTTCGCGCTCTTCGACATGCTCATGCATGACCGCCCGCAGGGCATTTCCATCGCCGACGTGCTGGCCCTGCTGCAGGAGGTGCGCGCCGAGGTGGCCGTGCTCTTCCCGCCTTCGTGGCACCGCCTGCCCCATGCTTTCTCGCATCTGTTCGCGGGCGGCTACGGCGCGGGCTACTACAGCTACAAATGGGCCGAAGTGCTGTCTGCCGACGCCTACGAGGCTTTCGAGGAAGCGGCGGCGCGCCAGCCCGGCAATGTCCTCGGCACGCTGGACCCCGAAACCGGCGCGCGCTTTCGCCGCGAAGTGCTGGCCGTGGGCGGCTCGCGCCCGGCGGCCGAGTCCTTTGCCGCCTTCCGGGGCCGCGCGCCCCGCATCGACGCGCTGCTGCGGCACAGCGGCATGGCCGTCTGACGCAGGAACCGGGGCCCGCCGCGCGGGCCCCGTTGCCATGGAGCGGCCGCTTCAATCCGCGGCGGGCCTGCGCGCCGAAACCACCAGCCAGCGGCCGTGCACCGACTGGCGCGAAGCCGCCTGGCGCCAGAAACTGCGGCATTCCTCGTTTTCGGCGCGGCGGATGCGGCGCCGGTAGTACAGCTGCGAAGGCACCGCCAGCAGGTGCTCGATGGCCCGCTTGGGCTTGACCTCGTCTACCTCGTGCAGGGTGATGTCCTGGAAGCCATAGTGATGCAGCAACAGGTGCAACTGCGGGAAATTCCAGGGAAAGTACGTGATGTAGTCGCGGCCGCGCTGGCGCCCCACCATGGGCCGGAAGCCCGAATGGAACCCGCGCAGCAGGAACTGCAGCCGCGAGCGGAAATACCAGGTGTTGGGCGTGGTGACGATGAGCGTGCCGCCGGGCCGCAGCGCCCGGTAAAAGCTCTGCGCGAGCACGCCGGGGTTCGTCAGGAGATGGATGGCTTCGCAGCAGACCACCGCGTCATAGGCGCGCTCGCCCCGCAGCGGGGTGTCGAGATCGTGTTCGGCCACATGGCGGTAGCCGCCGTCCGGCCCGGGGAATTCCCAGAGGCCCAGGCCGTCGAGCTGGATGGCGAGATCGGGATGGCGCCTGAGCGCGCTGCCCAGCCAGCCGTCGCCGCATGGGGCGTCCAGCACCTCGGCGGCGCCGCGTTGTCTGAGGATGTCCAGCACGACCGGCTGGTAGGGGAACGTGATTGGGACCTGGGTTGACTGCATGTTACTGTTGCTGGCGCCGGCGGCGTTGGGAATGCTTATCATGGCTGACGAAACCCCGACTTTATTTCATCGCCGCGATAATACGGGGGATTCTCCCAACTGCTCACAATTTAGAGAGTTTTCTTAATTCGTTTTCCCGATCGGCCCGCCCCGGCGGGATTGCGCCAGGACAAAGCCGCCGGGCGCCCGCACGGGTAGAATCCGGGATCGACCCTGGCTGACTGTCCGACTCATGCGAATCCCGCTTGCCCTCCGCGCATGGCGCGGCCTGCTTCTCGCCCTCTGTGTCCTGGTTGCGGCCTGCGGCCCGGCCGCGGAACCGTGGGCCCTGCACGACGTCAAGGGCCACCTGCCCGATCTGAAGTTCTCGCTTTCCGGCGCCGGCGACAAGCGCGTGAGCGCCGACGACTTCAAGGGCAAGACCGTGCTGCTGTTCTTCGGCTACGCGAGCTGCCCCGACATCTGCCCCACCACCATGGCGCAACTGAGCGCCGTGCTGCAGAAGCTCGGCGACAAGGCCGCCGACGTGCGCATCGTATTCGTCAGCGTCGATCCGCACCGCGACACGCCCGACGTGCTGCAAGCCTATGTGGACGCCTTCTCGGCCAACGCCATCGGGCTGACCGGCAACGAGAAGGAAATCGCCGACCTGGCGCGCCGCTACCGCGTCGCCTACCAGATCGAAAAACCCCGGCCCGGCGACGCCCCCGACTCGTACGAAGTGACCCACAGCCGCGGCGTCTATATTTTCGACAACCGCGGCAAGGCCCGCCTGCTGGCTTCGGACACCGACAGCACCGACGCCCTCGTGCACGACCTTTCCCGGCTCGTCGACGCCGCTTCCTGAGCGGCCCGGCATTCCGCATACGTGTTGTTACACCCGCCCCGCGCCGGGCATGGGTATCATCACTGCGCAAGCCCAACTTTCCTTTGGACAAGGAGCAAGCGCATGAGCATTATCATCATGATCATCGTCGGGTTCGTGGTCGGGCTGATCGCCCGCGCCATCATGCCCGGAGACCAGAACATGGGCATCATCATGACCACCATCCTGGGCATCATCGGCTCGGTGGTCGCCGGCTTCCTGGGCCAGCAATTGGGCTGGTACGCGCCAGGCGAACCGGCAGGCTGGATCGGCTCGGTCGTGGGCGCCATCATCGTGCTTTTCGTCGTTGGGCTGATTGCCAAGAAACGCGCCTGACGCGTCAGCGCAAGAAAAAAGCCGATCGCGCGATCGGCTTTTTTCTTGCCTCTTCGGGAGCGGGGCGGGCTCGCAGAGCGTCCCGCCCTGCCCCGTCAGCCGCCTTCGGCCTGCGCGGACCTGACGGTGCGCTCGCTCCAGCCGCCGCCCAGCACTTTGTAGAGCGTGACGAGGTTGGAGAGCCGCGACAGGCGGGTGTTCACCAGCACCTGCTGCGAGCTGTAGAGCGCGCGCTGGGAATCGAGCACGCTGAGGTAGTCGTCGATGCCCTGCCGGAAACGCTGCTCGGAAAGATCGTAGGAGCGCTGGTTGGCGGCCACGAGCTGTTCCTCGGCGAAGATCTGGCGGTTCAGGGTGCCTCGGCCGGCCAGCGCGTCGGCCACTTCGCGAAAGCCCGTCTGGATGGCTTTCTCGTACTGCGCGACCTGGATGTTCTTCTGCACCTTGGCCAGGTCCAGGCCCGCCAGCAGCGAGCCGCCGGCGAAGATGGGCATGGTGATCTGGGGCGTGAAGCTCCAGGCGCCCGAGCCCGCGTCGAACAGGCCGCCCAGGCTGGCGCTGGCGGTGCCGGCCGAACCGGTGAGGCTGATGGTGGGGAAGAACGCCGCGCGCGCCGCGCCGATGTTGGCGTTGGCCGCCTTGAGCTGGTGCTCGGCGGCGCGGATGTCGGGCCGGCGCGCCAGCAGGTCCGACGGCAGGCCGGCGGGCAGGTTCGCGGCGAGCATGCCGTCGTCGAGCCGGGCGGCGCGGTCGAGCCCGTCCGCCACGTCGGGCGGCAGCGGCTGGCCCGCGAGCAGCACCAGCGCATTGCGGTCCTGCGCGGCCTGGCGGGTATAGAGCGACAGGTTGCGCTCGGCCGTGCGCAGCGACACCTCGGCCTGGCTGAGATCCAGCGCCGTGGACAGGCCCTGGTCGTAGCTCTGCTTGGTGAGCGCGTATGAATCCTGCTGGCTCTTGAGCGTTTCGCGCGTGAGCTGCAGCAGTTCCTGGTCGGCGCGCAGGGTGAGGTAGGCGTTGGCCACTTCCGCGATCAGGCTGAGCTGCGTGGCGGTGCGCGTCTCGTCCAGCGCGAGGTAGGTTTCCAGCGCCTTGTCGCTCAGGCTGCGGATGCGGCCGAAGAGGTCGATCTCCCAGGACGCCAGCGCCCCGCCCACCTGGTAGCTGTGGCTGGTGGTGGCCTGGCCGCCGTAGGACAGGTCGGCCGGCGTGCGCTGGGCCGATTCCTGCGCCGCCACGCCCACGCTGGGCATGAGGTCGGCACGCTGAATGCGGTACTGCGCGCGCGCGGCCTCCACGTTGAGCGCGGCCACGCGCAGGTCGCGGTTGTTGGCCAGCGATATCTCGATGAGCCGCTGCAGCAGCGGGTCGGCGAAGAAGTCGCGCCAGCCGATGTCGGCGGCATTCACGCCGGGCGCGCCCTGCCCTTCGGCCTGCGCATAGGCGGGGCCGGAGGGATAGGCCGCGTCCACCGGCGCCTGCGGCCGCTCGTAGGTCGGAGCCAGCGAGCAGCCCGCCAGGGCCGCCGCCAGGGATACAGACAACAAAGTTCTCATCGGGTAATTCATTTCGGTTGTCCTTCCTCGCCCAGCGGACCCTCGGCGGCGGGCGCGTGCTTGTCGCCGCGCTCGCTCTGGCGCTGCACCTTGAAGACGCGCAGCATCACGACGAAGAAGGCGGGCACGAAGAAGATGGCCAGGAAGGTCGCGGTCAGCATGCCGCCGATCACGCCGGTGCCGATGGCGTTCTGGCTGCCCGAGCCCGCGCCGGAGGAAATGGCCAGCGGCACCACGCCCAGAATGAACGCCATGGACGTCATCAGGATGGGACGCAGACGCTGGCGCGCCGCATGGATGGCGGCTTCCGTCAGGCTGGCGCCCTGCTCGTAGTGCTCCTTGGCGAACTCCACGATCAGGATGGCGTTCTTGGCCGCCAGGCCGATGGTCGTGAGCAGGCCCACCTGGAAGTACACGTCGTTGGACAGGCCGCGCAGCAAAGTCGCGCCCAGCGCCCCGATGATGCCCAGCGGCACCACCAGCATGACGGCGGACGGGATGGTCCAGCTCTCGTACAGCGCGGCCAGGCACAGAAACACCACGATCAGCGAGATGGCATAGAGCGCGGGGGCCTGGGCGCCCGAGAGCCGCTCTTCGAACGACAGGCCGGTCCATTCGTAGCCCACGCCGGTCGGCAGCTTGGCCGCCAGGCGCTCCATTTCCTGCATGGCCGCGCCCGAGCTGTAGCCGGGCGCCGCCTGGCCCTGGATGTTGTACGACGGCACGCCGTTGTAGCGGTTGAGCTTCTGCGGACCGAAGGTCCATTTAGCGGTGGCGAAGGCCGAGAACGGCACCATGCCGCCTTCCTGGTTGCGCACGTACCACTTGTTCAGGTCTTCGGGCAGCATGCGCGCGGACGGCTCGCCCTGCACGAACACCTTCTTGACGCGGCCGCGGTCGATGAAGTCGTTGACGTACGACGAGCCCCAGGCCGTGGCCAGCGTGGCGTCGATGTCCGAGACGGCCACGCCCAGGGCGCGCGCCTTCTCGCGGTCGATGTTCAGCTCGTACTGCGGCGCGTCTTCGATGCCGTTGGGACGCACGCCCACCAGCATCGGGCTCTGCGCCGCCTCGGCCAGCAGCTGGTTGCGGGCGGCCAGCAGCTTCTCGTGGCCCACGCCGGCGCGGTCCATGAGCTGGAAGTCGAAGCCGCTGGCATTGCCCAGCTCCATGACCGAGGGCGGCGGCACCACGAACAGCATGCCGTCGCGGATGGTCTGCCGGAAATGGGCGTTGGCGCGGGCGGCGACCGCGGCCGCCTTCAGCGACGAATCGGTGCGCTCTTCCCAGTCGCGCAGCTTGACGAACAGCAGCGAGGCGTTCTGGCCGCGGCCGCCGAAGTTGAAGCCGTTGACCGCGAACACCGACGCGACCGCGTCCTTCTCGTTTTCGAGCAGGTACTTGGTGGCGGTGTCGATCACCTGCTTGGTGCGCTCCGCCGTGGCGCCCGGCGGCGTCTGGATCTGCGCGAACAGGATGCCCTGGTCTTCGTCGGGCAGGAAGGCCGTGGGAATGCGCATGAACATCCAGCCCATGGCGATCACGATGACCACGTAGATGAGCATGAGGCGCTTGGTGCGGTGCAGGCCGCGCGCCACGGAGTTGGCGTAGCCGTGGCTGCTGGCCTCGAACTTGCGGTTGAACCAGCCGAAGAAGCCGCGCTTGGTGCCGTGATGGCCCTTGGGAATAGGCTTGAGCAGCGTGGCGCACAGCGCCGGCGTGAAGACGATGGCCACCAGCACGGACAGCACCATGGACGAGACGATGGTGATGGAGAACTGGCGGTAGATCACCCCGGTCGACCCGCCGAAAAAGGCCATGGGCACGAACACGGCGGCCAGCACCATGGCGATGCCGATCAGCGCGCCGGTGATCTGCGTCATGGACTTGCGCGTGGCCTGCTTGGGCGTGAGCCCCTCCTCGGCCATCACGCGCTCCACGTTCTCCACCACCACGATGGCGTCGTCCACCAGCAGGCCGATAGCCAGCACCATGCCGAACATGGTGAGCGTGTTGATGGAGTAGCCGAAGGCCGCCAGCACGCCGAAGGCGCCGAGCAGCACCACCGGCACGGCCAGCGTCGGAATCAGCGTGGCGCGGAAGTTCTGCAGGAAGAGGTACATCACCAGGAAGACCAGGACGATGGCCTCGACCAGCGTCTTGAACACTTCCTCGATGGACAGGCTCACGAAGGGCGTGGTGTCGTATGGGTAGACCACGTCCATGCCCGGCGGGAAGTACGGCTTCAGGCTGTTGATGGTGTCGCGCACGTTCTGCGCGGTGTCCAGCGCATTGGCCCCGGGCGCCAGCTTGATCGCCAGGCCCGAAGCCGGCTTGCCGTTGTAGAAGCTGTCGATGGCGTAGGTCTGGCCGCCCAGCTCGATGCGGGCCACGTCGGCCAGCAGCACCCGCGAGCCGTCGGCGTTGACCTTCAGCAGGATGCGGCCAAAGTCCTCGGGCGTCTGCAGGCGCGAGGGGCCGATGATCGTGGCGTTGAGCTGCTGGCCGCGCACGGCGGGCAGCCCGCCGAGCTGGCCGGACGAAACCTGGACGTTCTGTTCCTTGATGGCGTTGACCACGTCGACAGTGGTCAGGTTGTAGTTGACCAGCTTGTCGGGATCCAGCCAGATGCGCATGGCGTACTGCGAGCCGAAGAGCTGGAAGTCGCCCACGCCCTGCGTACGGCTGATCGGATCCTGGACGTAGGAGGCCACGTAGTCGGCCAGGTCTTCCTTGGTCATGGAGCCGTCGGTGGAGACGAAGCCCGCCACGATGAGGAAGTTCTTCGTGGCCTTGGTGACGCGGATACCCTGCTGCTGCACTTCCTGCGGCAGCAGCGGCTGGGCCAGCGACAGCTTGTTCTGGACCTGCACCTGGGCGGTGTCGGGGTTGGTGCCCTGGCGGAACGTCAGCGTGATGCTCATGCTGCCGTCGGAATTGCTTTCCGAGGAGATGTATTCCAGCCCGTCAAGGCCGTTCATCTGCTGCTCGATCACCTGCACCACGGTGTCCTGCACGGTCTGCGCCGAGGCGCCCGGATAGGTCACCGAGATGCCGATGGCCGGCGGCGCGATGTTGGGGTACTGCGACACCGGCAACAGCAGGATGGAAAGCGCGCCGGCCATCATGAGCACGATCGCGATCACCCAGGCGAACACCGGCCTGTCGATAAAAAACTTTGCCATGCAAGGCTCCCTGACTACTGCTGCTTCGCGGCGGCTGCGCCGGCCTGCGATTGCGCGGACGTGGGCGCCGCGGCCTGCGCTTCGTTGGCCACGACTTCAATGCCGGGCCGCACCATCTGCAGACCTTCGACGATGACCCTGTCGCCGGCCTTCAGGCCGGACGTGACCAGCCATTTGTCGCCGATGGCGCGGTCGGTCTTGAGTTCGCGCAGCTCCACTTTGTTGTCGGCGTTGACCACCAGCGCCGTGGGCAGGCCGCGCTGGTTGCGCGTGACGCCGCGCTGGGGCACCAGCAGGCTGTCGGCGTCCACGCCATCGGCCAGCCGGGCGCGCACGAACATGCCGGGCAGCAGCCGGTGCTCGGGGTTGGGGAACACCGCGCGCAGCAGCACCGAGCCGGTGCTCGGGTCCACCGTCACTTCGGAGAACTGCAGCTTGCCCGGCACCGGGTACTGCGAGCCGTCTTCCAGTGTCAGCGCCACCTGGGCCGCCTGCTCGCCCTCGGCGCGCTTGAGCTGCCCGCTGGCCAGCGCCTTCTGCAGGCGCAGCAGTTCCACGCTGGACTGGGTCACGTCCACGTAGATGGGATCGATCTGCTGCACCGTGGCCAGGGCCGCGCTCTGGTTGGCGGTGACGAGCGCGCCTTCGGTGACCGTGGAACGCCCGATGATGCCTTCGATGGGCGACAGCACCTTGGTGTAGACCAGGTTGATGCGCGCGGTCTCCAGCGCGGCCTTGGCCGACAGCACATCGGCCATCGCCTGGTCGCGCGCCGCCACCGCGTTGTCGTAAGTCTGCTGGCTGACCGCGCGCGTGGCGACCAGCGGCTTGTAGCGCTCGACGAGCAGCGCCGCGGTTTTCTGCTGCGCCTGCGCGCGGGCCAGCGCGGCCTTCTGGCTGTCGAAGCTGGCCTGATAGAGCGCGGGATCGATCTGGTAGAGCTGCTGGCCCGTCTTGACCTCGCCGCCCTCGGTGAAGAGGCGCTTCTGGATGATGCCGTTGACCTGCGGCCGCACCTCGGCCACGCGGTAGGCCGAGGTGCGGCCCGGCAGTTCCGTGCTGAGGGAAACCGGCTGGGTAGCCAGGGTAACGACGGTAACCTGGGGCTTGCCCGCCTGGGCCGCCTCCTGTTTCTTGCCGCAAGCGGCCAGGGTCAGGGCCGTTGCGGTCAGCGTCGCTACGGCCGCGCTGCGCCACAGGGCGCTGTGCTTGTTGATAGATTGCATTCCGATTTCCAAGAGAGTTACCCCTTTGCTGCAAAGTCGGGCCGCGGCGCCGCGGGACCGCGGGGCCGGCCGACGGTAAACAGGATTCCGCCGGGGCGGCGGGCGGCCGCGGCGCCGGAAGGAAAAATGTCGTACACGGGGGAACGGGAGATGATGCTGCGTTGCAAAAGTTGCATTTTGCGTTATCCCGCACGAGAAACAAAGAGGCACTTTGCGAAAACATCGTTCCAGTTATGGGACAATTTAAGCTCCGCCTCCATGACAAAATGCCCCCATGAAACGCCTGCAAGGAATGGAACTCTTCGTCGAGGTCGCCAAGACGCACAGCTTCAGCCGCGCCGCGGCCGCCCTGGGCGTGCCCAAGTCGACCCTGTCGAGGCAGGTGGCCGAGCTGGAACGCTCGGTGGGCCTGCGCCTGCTGAGCCGCACCACGCGCAAGGTCGAGCTGACCGACGCCGGCCGCCTGTATTTCGAGCGGTGCCAACGCATCGTGGCCGAGGCGCAGATCGCGCACGAAGAGCTGCAGAAACTGGTCGACAGGCCGGCCGGACCGCTGCGGGTCAATATGCCCGCCGATTTCGGCACGGATTTCCTGGCGGAATCGTTCATGGATTTCTCCCGGCTTTATCCGGACGTCACTTTCTATCTGGACCTGGCCAATCCGGACCACGCGCAGCGCGTATTCCAGACCTGCGACATTTCCATCGAAATCGGCGAACTTCCCGATTCGAACCACATCGCGCGGCCGCTGGGCATGCTGCCCGCCTACCTGTATGCGTCGCGCGACTACCTGGAAAAGCACGGCGAACCGCGCCATCCCCATGACCTGACCCGGCACGAATGCATCGAGTTCCGCGCGAAAGGCGCGGGACAGGTCACACGATGGCCGCTCAACAACGGGGACCAGCACATCGAATTCACGCCGGGCAAGCGCTTTTCGGTCAACGGCGTCGCCATGGCGAGGCGGCTCGCCATGCTGGGCGCGGGCATCGTGGTGCTGGTGGGAGGGCAGTCCGCCGAACAGAAATCCGGCCAGTTGCAGCGGGTGCTGCCCGATTGGCAACTGGGGCCGTTTCCTGTCTATGCGGTGACCGAAACGCGGCTTCTGCCGGCAAAAACCCGGATCTTCATCGAGTTCCTCATGCAGCGGCTCGGCGCGGACGGCCAGGGCAAGAATACTCCCGCTTTCATGAAATAAAGATTAACGGGACGGTAATCGAAACCAACTGAAAAATCTGCAACGAGGTCAGAAGCGCTCGTCCTGGCGCAGATAGCGCCATTGCCCCAGCGGCAGGCCGCCCAGGGCCACGCGGCCGATGCGCACGCGCTTCAGGCCCACTACCTTCAGCCCCACCAGTTCGCACATGCGGCGGATCTGCCGCTTCTTGCCTTCGCGCAGCACGAAGCGGAGCTGGTCGCCGTTCTGCCAGCGCACCTGGGCCGGGCGCAGGGGCTTGCCGTCCAGCGACAAGCCATGATTGAGCAGGGCCAGGCCGTTCTCGGCCAGGCTGCCCTGCACGCGCACCAGGTATTCCTTCTCGACCGTGGAGTCCTCGCCGATCAGCTGCCGGGCCACCCGGCCGTCCTGCGTCAGCACCAGCAGGCCCTGCGAATCGATGTCGAGGCGGCCGGCCACCGCCAGGCCCTCGAGATGGCGGCGCTCGAAGCGCAGCGGCGAACGGTCGCCCGCGTAGCGGGAGCGCGCGTCGATGAGCGCCACCGCCGGGGTGTAGCCCTTTTCGGCCTGGCCGGACACATAGCCCACCGGCTTGTTGATGAGTATGGTCACGCGGGCGGTCTGCCGCGCCCGGGCGGCCCGCTCCAGCGTGATTTCCTGGTGGGGATAGGCGCGCGCGCCCAGCTCGGAAACCACTTCCCCGTCCACGCGGACCCAGCCGCGCTCGATGTAGTCGTCGGCTTCGCGGCGCGAACACAGCCCCCGCTCGGACATGAGCTTGGAGATACGTACTTTTTCCATGGGCGGTATTGTATGCGCGGGCCGCCCGCCGCCTCTTGGCATAATACGCAGCCATGATTACCGACGCAGCGCGATACGCCCCTCTTGCCCCCGGCTGGCTGGCCGGTCCGCCTCCCCTGCTCTCCCGCGCCCAGCGCCATTGGCTGTTCCGGCCCGGCGCGCTGACCGCCGGACTGCGGCAGCTCGGCCGGGTGCGGCTCGAGGTGCTGGCCGAATACGCCGAGGGCGCGCGCGCCGACGAGGCCTGCGCCATGCGCATCGCGGCCGGCTCGCCGGTATGGGTGCGCGAAGTGCTCATGTCCATAGACGGCGTGGACGGCGTGCCCGCCCGCAGCCTGACGCCGCTGCGGGCCTCGCACGGCCCCTGGCAGGGCATGCGCCGCCTTTCGACCCGGCCCCTGGCCGACATGCTCTACCACGACCGCACGGTGCAGCGTTCGCCCTTCGCCTGCCGCCGGCTGTCGCCGGAAGTGCCTTTTCACGCCACCGCCGCCCGTGTGCTGGCCGCGCGGCCCGGCGCTCGCGCCGATGTCTGGGCGCGGCGCTCGGTATTCTGGCGCCTGGGCGAGCCGCTGCTGGTGGCCGAGGGTTTCCTGCCCGCTTTCTGGGAAATCGCCGGGCGGCGCCCCGCCCCGCCGCTGCGGCCCCACCAGCGCACGCCGGGCGCGCGCTGAACTTTTTTCCGCGCGCCGCCATGGCCGGCTTATAGTGTCCTGCCCCCCAGGCAAGGAGACATGCCATGGCTTTGACGCTCTACCTGCACCCGCTGGCGTCGTTCTGCCACAAGGTGCTGATCGCCTTTTATGAAAGCGAGGTGCCGTTCCGGGCGGTGACGGTGGATCTGCAGGACCCCGAATCGGCCGCGCCCGTGCGCGACGCATGGCCGGTGGGCAAGATCCCGCTGCTGCGCGACGAAGACGCCGGCCGGGCGGTGCCGGAAAGCAGCATCATCATCGAGTACGTCCAGGCGCGCCGCCCCGGCCCCGCGTCCCTGCTGCCGCAGGATCCCGACGCCCGGCTGCAGGCGCGGCTCTGGGACCGCTTCTTCGACCAGTACGTCTCGGTTCCGATGCAGAAGATCGTGCTCGACCGCCTGCACCCGGAAAACGCGCGCGACCCGCAGGGCGTGGCCGCCGCCCGCCAGACCCTGGACACCGCCTACGCCATGATCGACGAGCGCGCGCGCCGCCACGACTGGGCGGCGGGCAACGCCTTCACGCTGGCGGACTGCGCGGCCGCCCCGGCCCTGTTCTACGCCGCCATCGTGCATCCGTTCCCGCCCGCGCTGGACGGCCTGGCCGCCTACTTCGAGCGCCTGCTGGCCCGCCCGTCGATGCGCCGCGTGCTGCGCGAGGCGCGGCCGTACTTCGGGATCTTCCCGTACCGCGACGCCATGCCGGCGCGCTTCCTGCAAGACTGAAGGCCGCCGCCCGCCCTCAGCGCGACGCGCCCGCCGGCGGATCGGCCTGCCATTCGATGCGGTTGCGCCCGCGCTGCTTGGCGTTGTAGAGCGCGCGGTCGCTGCGGTTCAGGGCGAGTTCCGCGTTCTCGTCGCGCCAGTGCATGGCGGCGATGCCGATACTGACCGTCAGCGCGATGCCGCGCCCGCCGGCGGTGAACGACGAGGCAGCCACGCATTCCTGCAGGCGCACGGCGAAACGGTGCGCGTCGTCGAGCGCGGCGCCGGGCAGCAGCACGGCAAACTCCTCGCCCCCGATGCGCCCGCCCACGTCGCTGGTCCGCAATTGCCCGCGCAAGGTCTGGGCGAATTGCTGGAGCACGCTGTCGCCCGCGGCATGGCCCCAGGTGTCGTTGATGCGCTTGAAATGGTCCAGGTCGCACATCAGCACGGCGGCGTCCGGGCCGCCGTGGCGCCGGATGCGCGCCAGTTCCTCGGCGATGCGGGCCATGAAATGGCGGCGGTTGGGCAGTGCGGTGAGCGCGTCGGTGGCGGCCAGTTCGCGCAGCTCGAATTCGGCCCGCTTGCGATCGGTGATGTCGGTGATGAAGCCGTGCCACACCATGTCGCCGTCCGGCCCGGTCTGCGGGCGGGCCTCCCCCTGGCGCCAGCGCGTGCCCAGGCCGGGCAGGCAGACGCGGAACTCCAGGCGCCAGCATGCCTGGCCGGCCATGGCGGCGCGCAGCGAGGCCCGGTAAGCCGCCAGGTCTTCCGCGTGCACCCGGCGTTCCACCGCCAGCGGATCGGCCACCGCCTCGGCCGGCGTCAGGCCGAACATGTCGGCGATGCCCGCGCTCACGTAGGTGAACCGCGAATCGCCGTCGCCGCGGTAGCGGAACTGGAATACCAGGCCGGGCACCGCATCGGTAAGATTCACCACCAGGTCCGCCGTGCGCTGCAGCCGCTCGGCCATGACGCGCATGGCGGTGATGTCGGTGGTGGTGCCTATCATGCGCAGCGCCCGGCCCTGCGCGTCGCGGCTGACCACCTTGCCCCGGCTGCAGATCCATTTGTAGGAGCCGTTCTTGCAGCGCACGCGGTGCTCGACTTCGTAGGCGTCGGTCTTGCCGTCGAAATGCGCCTGCATCGCTTCCCGCACGTAGGCCGCGTCGTCGGGATGCAGGCGGCCGTAGGCGTCTTCGATGCGGTCGGAAAGCTCGTGCGGGCCGTAGCCCAGGAGGGCCTTCCAGCCCGCCGAGTAATGGATCTGGCCGGTGACCACGTTGCGGTCCCACACACCCGTGCCGCTGCCCTCCACGGCCAGTTCCAGCTTGCGCGCCTCGTCTCGCCAGGACGCGTCGCCGGCCGGCGGGGAGCGCTGCGCCATCACGGCCGCGGCGAGCGCGGCGAAATCGCGCAGCGCCGCCACGTCTTCGCCGGACCAGGGCCGCGGCTGCCGGCGCAGCAGGCGGAACGCGCCCAACGGGCGGCCGTCGGCGCCTTCGAGCGCGCAGGCGGCATGGAAATGGCAGTGGGCGTACGGCTGCGGCAGCGGGGCGCCCGCCCCGCCGGCCGGCCAGGCGGCGGCTTCGGCATCCGGAGTCACCAGCGCCAGGTCGACGGAGAAATGGCTGGCCGCCAGCCCGCACAGCCTCCGCAGCGCCGCGTCCGCTGCGGACGCCGCCGCCGGTTCCGCGCCGCCTTCGGCAAGCAGCGGCATGGCGGTTTCACGTGTCGCGCGCATGTCCCGTCGTGATGGCAAATGGGCTCCGGTCGCGCCCCGAGTCAAGCCGGACGCGCTGACATTTTGTCACGTTGCGGCGCGTTTCGGCATTAATTAATTGAGGAGCGAAAGCCGGCATGCCTGCGGCGCGCCGACACGCCCTAACGCCAGGCTTGCGGTTCCAGCGTGACCTCGCCCTTGTCGGCGGACAGGTACAGCACGCCGTCGGCCACATTGGCGTTGAGCCGCATGGTGCGTTCGGCCAGCGCCGCCAGCGCGCGGGTCTGTTCCGAGGGCAGGTTGACCACCCGCAGGTTGCGCGCGCGCTCCACCTTGTTGCGCACGCCGTCCCACCAGATCCGGCTGGCCGAGCCGCCGTAGCAGTAGATGATGACTTCCTCGGCCTTGCCGCAGGCGCGCAGGATGCGGCGCTCCTCGGGCTGTCCCACCTCGATCCAGCGGCGCACGGCCCCGGTGAGGTCTTTTTCCCAGAGGTCGGGCTCGTCGGTTTCGCTCAGGCCCTTGGTGAAGGCCAGGTCTGCGCTGGCGTGGAGCGCGTAGGCGGCCAGCCGCACCATCATGCGCTCGTCCGTTTCCGAGGGATGGCGGGCCACGGTCAGGGCATGGCTGCCGTAATAGTGGCGGTCGGTGTCGGCGACGTTGAGGTCGGCCTTGTAAATGGTGGCGCGCAGGGCCATGGGCGAATCCGGCGGAAAAATATGGGAAGGCGGCAATGATACCGCCCCCGGCCGGCGCTACACTGGCGCCACCGCCCCGACGCGCTGCCCGCCATGACCGCTACCGCCGCCCTGCTCGCCTTTGCGCTCGCCGCCGCCGTCCTGACCGTGACGCCCGGCCTGGACACCGCCCTGGTCTTGCGCACCGCCGCCATCGAAGGCGGCCGCCGCGCCCTGATGGCGGGCCTCGGAATCTGCACGGGCTGCCTGCTCTGGGGCGTGATCGCGGCGCTGGGCCTGGGATCGCTGCTGGCGGTGTCGCGCAGCGCCTACGACGTCCTGCGCCTGTGCGCGGCGGTCTACCTCTTTTACCTGGGCGCGCGCCTGCTGTGGCGCACCCTGCCCGGCCGGAGCGCGGGCCCCGCCGCCGCGGCCGGCCCCGTGCCGGTGCCGGCCGCGCGCGCGGAGCGCGCGGGCGCGTCCGGCTGGTTTCTGCGCGGCTGCCTGACGAACGCCCTCAATCCCAAGGTGGGCATTTTCTACGTGACCTTCCTGCCCCAGTTCATTCCGGCCGGCGCCGACGTGCTGTCGTTCAGCCTGCTGCTGGCCGCGGTCCATGCCGCCCTGGGCGTGGCATGGTTCGCCGTGCTGGTGGCCGCGACCCGCCCGCTCGCGCGCTGGCTGTCCCGTCCGGCGGTCATGCGCGCGCTGGACCGGCTGACCGGCGGCGTGTTCATCGCCTTCGGCCTGCGGCTGGCCCTGGAACGGCGCTGAATCGCGCCCCCGTCCGGCCGCCCTGTTGCCTATTGCACCGGCAGCCGGGCGGCCCGCACCACCCCGGCCCATTTGGCGGTTTCCCGTTCCGCATAGTCGAAAAGCGCCTGCGGCGGGCCGCCCACGATCTCGTCGTTGCCGATGGCCATGAGCCGCGACCGCACGGCGGGGTCCGCCAGCGCCTCGTTGAAGCAGCGATTGAGCCTGTCGATGAGCGCGTCCGGCGTGCCGGGCGGCGCCACGATGCCGCCCCAGGCCACGCCCTCGAAGCCGGGCAGCGCGCTTTCGGCCACCGTGGGCAGGTCCGGAAACTGCGGCGAACGCCGCAGGCTGGTGATGGCCAGCGGGCGCAGCTTGCCGGACCGGATGTGGGGCGTGATGCTGATCGTGTTGTCGAAAATGGCGTCGACCTGGCCGCCGATGACATCCGTGGTGGCGGCGGGGCTGCCCCGGTAAGGCACGTGCACCATTTTCAGCCCCGACGACTGAGCCAGCAGCTCGCCCGTCAGGTGGCCGGAAGTGCCCTGCCCCGGCGAGGCGTAGGTGACCTCGTCCGGATGCCTGCGCGCGTAGTCCACGAACTCGGCGAGGCTGCGCACCGGCATTTCCGGATTGACCGCCAGGATATTGGCCACCTTGAGCACGAAAACGACCGGCTTGAGTTCGCGCGGGTCGTAGGGCAGCTTGGCGAAGGTGCTGCGGTTGATGGCCAGCGTGACGTTGTTGGCGTAGCCCAGCGTATAGCCGTCAGGGGCGGCGCGGTATACCTCCAGGATGCCCGCGATGCCGGAAGAGCCCGGCTTGTTCTCGACGACCACAGGCTGGCCCAGGCGCCTGGCGGCTTCCTGCGCCAGGAGGCGCATGACCGTGTCGGGCGACCCGCCCGGCGCGGAGGGCACGACGAGCCGCAGCGGCCTGGAAGGAAAATCCTGGCCGTGGCTGGCCGGCGCGAGCAGCGCGGCCGCGGCGGCGCACAGGGCGGCAACTGCGTGTTTCAGTCGGTATGGCATGGATTCCCCTGGGCGGTTCTACGTCTGCGTGCTGCATCGTAAACGCCCATGAAACACATGATCCATTAATGTTTACCCTGAACTGTTTGTTCCATAAACAGGCTGGCGGCGCTTCCTGGCGGAGGCGTCTGCCCAGGACAGCCGCAAAGACGGAAACGCCGCCGGCGACGCCCCGAAAGGCGCGCGCCGGCGGCGGGGAAGCGCGCCCTTCAATACACGCCGATGGGATGCCGGGCCACGAAGTGCCCCTCGCCCACCTGCGCCAGCGGCTGCACCACGGGATCGTCGCCCACCTTGCGCACCGGACTGGGAATCTCGTCGACCAGCAGCGAGCGCTCGCGGTGCCGCCGCTGCGGATCGGCGATGGGAACCGCGGCCATGAGCTTCTTCGTGTACGGGTGCTGCGGGTTCTCGAAGATGGCGCGGCGCGGCCCGATTTCCACGATCTGGCCCAGGTACATCACGGCCACGCGGTGGCTGATGCGCTCCACCACGGCCATGTCGTGCGAAATGAAGAGGAACGACACGCCCAGCTCGCGCTGCAGGTCGAGCAGCAGGTTGACGATCTGGGCCTGGATGGACACGTCCAGCGCCGATACCGACTCGTCGGCGATCACCACCTTGGGGTTCAGCGCCAGGGCCCGCGCGATGCAGATGCGCTGGCGCTGGCCGCCGGAAAACTCGTGCGGATAGCGGTCGATCATTTCGGGCGCCAGGCCGCATTTGTCCATGAGCCAGCGGACCCGTTCCTGGGCCGCCTTGCCGCGCGCCACGCCGTGGATGAGCAGCGGCTCCATGATGGAATAGCCCACCGTCATGCGCGGATCGAGCGAGGCGAAGGGGTCCTGGAAAATGAACTGGATGTGCTGGCGCAGCGTCTGCATGGCCGCGCCGCGCAGCGAACCGATGTTCTTGCCGTCGAACTCGATGGTGCCCGAGGTGGGCTTGACCAGTTGCAGCAGCGAGCGGCCGGTGGTGGTCTTGCCGCAGCCCGATTCGCCCACCAGCGACAGGGTTTCGCCGGGATAGAGATCGAAGCTGACCTTCTCCACGGCGTGCACGCGCTGGCGCACGCGGCCCAGGATGCCGCCCGCGATGTCGAAGCGGGTGGTCAGGTCGCGCACCTTCAGGACCGGGCCGTGCTCGCGGCGCACCGTGCTGCCCTGCGCCGGCGCGGCGGGAGCGGGCTGCGCGCCTTCGGCCGCCTCCTCCACGCGCAGCAGCGGAAAAGGCGCGGGCTCGCCGGTGCCGTGCATGGCGCCCAGGCGCGGCACGGCCGACAGCAGCGCGCGCGTGTAGGCATGGCGGGGCTGCGCGAACACCTCGTCGCAGCCGCCCTCCTCGACCTTGTCGCCGCGGTACATGACCAGCACGCGGTCGGCCACCTCGGCCACCACGCCCATGTCGTGCGTGATGAAGATCACGCCCATGTCCATTTCTTCCTGGAGCTGGCGGATAAGCTGCAGGATCTGCGCCTGGATGGTCACGTCCAGCGCGGTGGTGGGTTCATCGGCGATGAGCAGTTGCGGCTTGCAGGAAAGCGCCATGGCGATCATGACGCGCTGGCGCATGCCGCCGGAGAGCTGGTGCGGATAGCGGTCCAGAATGGCGCGGGCCTCGGGGATGCGCACGCGCTCGAGCATGCGCAGCGTTTCGGCGCGCGCGGCCGCCGCGTCCAGCCCCTGGTGCAGCTGCAGCGCCTCGGCGATCTGGTTGCCGGCGGTGAAGCTGGGGTTCAGCGAGGTCATGGGCTCCTGGAAGATCATGGCCACGTCGGCCCCGCGCACGCGCTGCAGCGTGGCGTCGGGCGCCTTGACCAGGTCCAGCACCTCGCCGCTGCGGCGGCGCAGCAGGATGTCGCCGTTGACGATGCGGCCGCCGCCGTATTCCACCAGGCGCATCAGCGCCAGGGAGGTGACGGATTTGCCCGAACCGGACTCGCCCACGATGGCCAAGGTTTCGCCGCGGTTCACATGAAACGATACGTCGCGCACCGCTTCCACGACGCGCTCGGGGGTCTTGAAGCGCACGGTCAGGCCATCGACCTGCACGACGCGTTGGGAATCCATTGTTGCCATGTCGAGGTTATTTGTCTTGTCGCGGATCGAGCGCGTCGCGCAGGCCGTCGCCCAGCAGATTGAAGCCCAGCACCACCAGGAAGATGGCCGAGCCGGGAAAGAGGGACATCCAGGGCGCCTGGGTCATGAAGTTCTTGGCCGTGTTCAGCATCGAGCCCCAGGACGGGTTGGGCGGCTGCAGGCCCAGGCCCAGGAACGAGAGGCTGGCCTCGGCGATGATGGCCGTGGCGATGGTGATGGTGGCCTGCACGATGAGCGGCGGCATCACGTTGGGGAACACGTGCCGCGCGATGATGCGCAGGTCGGAGGCCCCCAGGGCGCGCGCGCTCTGCACGTAGTCTTCGCTCTTGACGGCCAGCACCTGCCCGCGCGTGAGCCGGATGAACTTGGGCGCGGCCGACACGCCGATGGCGATCATGGCGTTGGTGAGGCTGGGCCCCAGGAAGGCCGCCAGCGCGATGGCCAGGATGAGGAACGGAATCGCCAGCAGCGCCTCCGTCGCGCGCGAGATGATGCTGTCGGTCCAGCCGCCGAAGTAGCCGGCCGCCAGGCCGAACGGCACGCCCGCGACGAGCGCGATCAGCACCGACACCAGGCCCGCCATGAGCGAGGCGCGCGCCCCGTAGACCATGCGGCTGAAGATGTCGCGGCCCAGTTCGTCGGTGCCCAGCCAGTAGGAGGCCGAGGGCGCCTTGCGGATGGTGGTGAAGCTGGTCTGGAACGGATCGTGGTTGGCCACCCAGGGCGCCAGCAGGGCGATGACGACGAAGAACAGCACGATCGCCAGGCCCAGCATGGCCACGCGATTGCGCTTGAATTTGCCCCAGGCGCGGCTGCGGCTCCCGGGCGGCGTGACGGCCTGCGCCGTCGGAGAAATGACGCTCATGAATGCCTCAGGCGGGGATTGACCAGGATGTAGAGAATGTCGGCCAGCAGGTTCATCAGGATGAAGCCCACCGCCACGCAGAGCACCACGCCCTGCACCACGGCGTAGTCGCGGGTGAACACCGCGTCCACCACCAGCTTGCCGAAGCCGGGAATCGTGAAGACCTGTTCCGTGAGCACGGCCCCGGCCAGCAGTTCGCCGAAGAGCAGCGTGACCAGCGTCACGATGGGCATCAGCGCGTTGCGCAGCGCATGGCGCAACACCACCCGGCGCGGCGACACGCCCTTGGCGCGCGCCGTGCGCACGTAGTCGGCCGACAGCGCCTCCAGCATGGCCGAACGGGTGTGGCGCATGAGATAGGCGGCAATGGCGGTGGACAGCACCAGCGAAGGCATCAGCATGGTCTTGATGGACAGCCAGAAGTCCTCGGCGGGCGACACGTAGCCCGAGGCCGGCAGCAGCTTCCATTGCACCGACACCACCATGATGAGAATGATGCCCAGCCAGAAATTGGGAATCGACATGCCCGACAGGGCCGCGATGTTGGCCCCCATCTCGATGGGCTTGCCTTTGCGCACGGCGGCGATGATGCCCATGGGTATGCCCACCAGCAGCGCGAAGAACATGGCCATGGCGGCCAGCTGCAAGGTGACGGGCAGCTTCTGGCCGATGAGCGTGGTGACGGGCACGTCGGTGCGCAGGGACTTGCCCAGGTCGCCCTGCAGGACCTGGCCCGCCCAGGCCGCATATTGCACCGGCAGCGGATCGTTCAGGCGGTATTTCTCGCGCAGGTAGTCCAGCACGGCCGGGTCGCGCTCTTCGCCGGCCAGGGTCAGCACCGGGTCGCCCGGCAGGATCTTCTGCAGCATGAAGACGATCATCGACACCAGTATCAGTGTCGGTATCGCGACGATCACGCGGCGCAGGATGAGTTTAAGCATGGGAAACAACCGTCAAACAAGCGCGGCAGGCCGGCGCCGGATGCGCCGCGCCTGCCGCCGGGAACGGGGGCCCTGGCGGGCCCCCGCCTCACTTCTGGGCCAGGCTGACGCCCTTGAGCCGGATCATGCCGTCGGGATAGGGCGTGAAGCCCTTGACCTTGCGCGACAGCGCGAACGGCCACGGCTGGTAATACGTGTAGACGCCCGGCAGCTCGTCCTGGATGATGGCCTGGGCCTGGTCGTAGATGGCGCGGCGCCTGGCCTCGTCGGTGACGGTGCGCGCCTCGTTGAGCAGCTTGTCCACTTCGGGGTTGCAGTAGTGGGCGTCGTTCAAAGCGCCCTTGCAGGTCACGAAGGCATGGATGTTGCCGTCCGGATCGACCCGGCCCGACCAGCCCAGCATGACCGCCTGGAAGTTGCCGCCGGCCGATTCCTTCTGCAGGGCGGCGTATTCCGTGGGCCGCAACGACAGGTCGAAGCCTGCCTCGGACGCCATGGCCTGCACCATTTCGGCCACCGACGAGGTGGTGGTGTTGTTGCCGAACATGAGCTCGGCCTTCACGCGCTCCAAGCCGGCCTGCTTGAGCAGCGCGCGCGCCTTGGCCACGTCGCGCTTGGTGACCGGGAACTTGTCGCTGTGGTAGGGGCTGGCCGGCGGGAACGGCTGCTGGGCGGGCTGGAAGATGCCGCCGCCGATCACCTCGTTGATGGCGTCGCGGTCGATGGCGTACTGGAACGCCTGGCGCACGCGCTTGTCCTTGAACGGATTGTCTTCGGCGCGCTTGCCGTTGGCGATGTTGAACATGAACTGCTGAAAGCCCAGCCCCGCCACCGGCGCGAACTGCAGGCTGGAATCGCCCTTGACCTGCGCGGCGTCGGAGGGGTTGAGCCGCTCCAGCATGTCCAGGTCGCCCGCGCGCAGGTTGGACAGGCGCACGGTGGTGTCCGGAATGGGCAGGAAAGTCACGCGCTGGAAGGCGTAGTCCTTGGCGTCGTAGTACTTGTCGAACTTCTCGAGCACGATGCGGTCGTTCTGCACGCGCTCGACGAACTTGTAGGGGCCCGAGCAGACGGGCTTGCGTCCCACGGCGGCCACGTCGTCGGTGAAGGTCTTGGGCGAGAGCATCATGCCGGCGCGGTCGGAAAGCTGCGCCAGCAGCGTGGCGTCGGGCTGCTTGAGCGTCAGCACCAGCGTCTGGGGATCGGGCGCTTCCACCTTCTCGATCGAGCGCAGCTCGCCCTTGCGCAGGCTGTCGGGCAGCGTCATGGCGCGCTCCAGGTTGGCCTTGGCGGCGGCCGCGTCGAACTTGCTGCCGTCGTGAAACAGCGCGTCGGTGCGCAGCTTGAAGGTCAGCACCTTGTTGTCGGGGCTGAACGTCCACGAGGAGGCCAGTTGCGGCACGAAATGCAGCTTGGGATCGATGTCGACGAGCTTGTCGCACAGCGACGTGAAAACGATGCGGCCCACATAGGTGCGGGCGCGATGCGGGTCCAGGATGTCCGGGTCTTCCTGCAGGCCGATGCGGAAATTCTGGGCGCAGGCCGCGCCCGCGGCCAGCGCCAGCAGCGCGCCGCCGAAGGTGAGGGTCAGGCGTTTCATTATGGAGTTTCCCCTTGTGGTGCACGGACCGCGGCCCGCCGAAGCGGACCGCGGAGAATGATCAGAAGCCGACGGCCTGGCCGTCGCGGCGGCTGTCGCTGGCGGCCACATAGCCCAGTTCGTTGTCGCTTTCGGACATGCGCCAGATGAACTGGCCGGCGCCGAAATCCATGTACGGATCGTCGACCGACTTCAAAGCATGCCCCAATTGCCGCAGGCCGGCAACGGTGCCGGCCGGCATCGAGGTTTCGATATCGAGCGTGAAGTCGCGGTTGACCTTCCAGCGCGGGGCGCAGCACGCGGCCTGGGGCTGCTGGTGGTAGTCGAGCATGCGCACCACGGTCTGCAGGTGGCCCTGGGGCTGCATGTCGCCGCCCATGACGCCGAAACTCATGACCGGCTTGCCGCCGCGCGTGAGGAACCCCGGGATAATGGTGTGGAACGGCCGCTTGCCGCCTTCGACCACGTTGGCCGACTTGGGATCCATCGAAAAGCCCACGCCGCGGTTCTGCAGGCTGATGCCCGTGCCCGGCACCACCACGCCCGAGCCGAAGCCCATGTAGTTGGACTGGATGAACGAGATCATCATGCCGCTTTCGTCGGCGGCGGTGAGATAGATGGTGCCGCCGGCATGCGGGCGCCCCGCCTCGAAATGCGTGGCGCGGTCCAGGCGGATCAGCTTGGCGCGGCTCGCCAGGTAGGCGTCGGAGAGCATCTGCTCGGGCGTGACCGCCATGGCGCGCGGGTCCGCCACATAGCGGTACAGGTCGGCGAAGGCCAGTTTCATGGCCTCGATCTGCACGTGCTGCGACTGCACGGAGTCCACCGGCATGCCGGCCATGTCGAAATGCTCCAGGATGCCCAGCGCCATCAGCGCCGCGATGCCCTGGCCATTGGGCGGGATCTCGTGCAGCTCGTAGCCGCGGTACGACTTGGAAATGGGCTTGACCCAATCCGGACGGTAGTTGCGCAGGTCGTCCAGCGTCATCGCGCCGCCGCACTCCTTGCTGAAGGCGGCAATGCGCTCGGCCAGCTCGCCTTCGTAGAAGTCGCGGCCCTTGCTGGCGGCGATGCGGCGCAGCGTGTAGGCGGCGTCGGGGAAACGGAAATGCTCGCCCACCTTGGGCGCGCGGCCTTGCGGCATGAACGCCTGGGCATAGCCCGGCTGTTCGCTCAACTCGCTGGCGGCGGCGGCCCACTTGTGCGCCACGACCGGAGGCACGGCGTAGCCGCGCTCGGCGATTTCGATGGCGGGCTCGAACAACTGCTCGAACGGCAGCTTGCCCAGCTTCTCGTGCAGCGCGGCCCAGCCGGCCACCACACCGGGCACCGTTACCGCGTCCCAGCCGCGCTTGGGCTGGATCGCCAGGCCGTTGGGGCCGGTGCCGTACTTGCGCTTGAAATACTCCACATTCCAGGCCGCCGGCGCCACGCCCGAGGAATTCAGGCCATGCAGCTGCTTGCCGTCCCAGACGATGGCGAAGCAGTCGCCGCCCAGGCCGCAGGAAACCGGCTCCACCAGCACGATGGTGGCCGCCGCCGCGATGGCGGCGTCGACGGCGTTGCCGCCCTTGAGCAGCATGCGCAGGCCGGCCTGCGCGGCCAGCGGATGCGAAGTGGACACCACGTTGCGGGCAAACAGCGGGATGCGCACGGAGGGATAGGGATTGGCCCAGTCGAAGGTCTTCATAGGGGTCTCGCAATGCAAGCCGGAAAGGGGAAGCCAGGGACGTTACTCTCGTGATTTAATTAAATCAATTTGAATTTTTGTTCTGTCATTTAAAAAATTCTTATGAGCACGATCCGCTTTTTCCGGACGTTCCTGGCCGTCGCGCACCATGGATCGTTCTCCGAGGCCGCCGAGCAGGTCGCGCTCACCCAGGCGGCGGTGAGCTTCCAGATGCGCTCCCTGGAGGCCGAACTCGGGCGCGAGCTGTTCGACCGCAGCGGCCGCCTCGCCATTCTCAATGCGGCCGGACGGGAGTTGCTTCCAGAAATCAAGCAGTTGCTTGATTTATACGACCGAATGAAGCTTCCGCGCACGGCCCCCGGTGAACTGGCCGGCTCGGTGTCGGTAGGCAGCATCGTCTCCTGCATGGGCACGCTCTCCAAGGTTGTGTCGGGCCTGAAGAAACGGCACCCCCGGCTGGACGTGCGCGTGCTGTCGGGCAAGGCCAGCGAACTGGCGGGCAAGGTCGAGGACGGCGAGCTGGACGCGGCCTTCCTGGTGGAGGCCGGGCGCAAGATGGCCAGCACGCGCTGGGTGCCGCTCTATGAAGAACCGCTGGTGGTGCTGGCGCCGCCCTCCGCCCCGGGCGCGGACGTGCGCGAGGTGCTGACGCGCAATCCTTTCCTGCGCTTCGACCGCACGCAGCGCACCGGCCTGCAGATCGACCGCCTGCTGCGCCGGCTGGGCGTGGCGCTGAACGAATTCCTGGAACTCAATGCCATCGAGACCCTGGTGGAGCTGGTGCGCCAGGAGGTGGGCGTCACCCTGCTGCCGCTCATCAATGGCGCCAACTGGCAGGCCAGCCCCGCGCTGCGCATCCTGCCCCTGCCGGCCGATCTGGGACCGGCGATGCGGGCGGTGGGCATGCTCGAACGCCGCGAGCATGCCCGCCAGGGCATCACGGCCGCCATCTGCGCCGAATGCGCGGCGGCCTTCCAGGCGCGGGCGGCGCAGGCCTCGGCCTGAACCGCCCGCGCCGCCCGCGCGTCAGGCCAGTCCCATGGCCGGGTCGGTCACCGAGGGCTTGCCCGTTTCCACCCGGCCCGCGAAACGGCGCAGATAGGCCGGGTCTTCCGCCAGGCCGACGCTGAAGTCGTACCAGCCGCCGCTGGCCGCCAGCGCCCAGTGCTCTTCCACCTGGGCGCCGGCCGGCACCGTGAATGTCCAGCGCTCGTGGTTGGCGTAGTACGCGTTGGGCGTGACGACGAAAGTGCAGGCGGCCGTGCCGGTATTGATGAAGCTCGCGTACACGTTGCCGTTGGCCACGTCGTAGCAGACGCGGATCTCCGGCTCCAGGCCCGCCGCGCGCGCCAGCGACAGGTCGCCCGCGAAGTGCCGGTGGTAGCCGTTGGGGCCGAGCACCCACAGATCGTACTTGCCGCCGTCGCCGGCCGCGTCCCAGCTGCCTTCGAGCTGCTTGCCCGGCTCCACCGTGTAGCGGCGCGGCAGCCGGTCCAGATGCAGGCGGTCGTACACATGGAACACCGCGCCGGCGCGGCCGCTGTTGGCGAAAACCAGCCACATGGCGGCCGAGCCGGCCTGGGCGCGGCCGCTGGTGTGCAGTTCGTAGGGCAGCGGCCGCGAATAGCGCACCCCGGTTTCCTGCACGGGCCGCGCCTGCGCCGTCGCGTCGGGCAGCGGCACCGCCGCCAGCGCCTGCTGCGCGGCGCGCAACTGGTCGGCGCCGGCGCGCGTCAGCAGGTTCAGGTCGGGCAACTGCTCGTTGTTGGGCGTGGCGAAGTTGAAAGCCGAGGTCAGGTCGCCCAGCACGGCGCGGCGCCAGGGGCTGATGTTCTCCTCGCGCACGCCGAAGCGGGCCTCCAGGAAACGCAGCACCGAGGTGTGGTCGAACGCCTCGGAGTTGACCCACCCTCCCCGGCTCCAGGGCGACACCACATACATGGGCACGCGCGGCCCGGGGCCGTATACCCGGTTGTCCGCCGGGTCCTGCGCCGAGGCGCGGGTGTGACGCTCGAGGTCGGTGGCGACCGTGGACGCCCCGGCCTGCGAACCGTCGGGGTTGATCGAGGGCGCGGCCGGCGGCGGCACGTGGTCGAAGAAGCCGTCGTTCTCGTCGAAGTTGATGAGCAGCACCGTCTTGCTCCAGACCTCGGGGTTGGCGGTGAGCGCGTCCAGCGTCTCCTGGATGTACCAGGCGCCCTGCACGGGGCTGGATGGCCCCGGGTGCTCGGAATACGTGGCGGGCGCCACGATCCACGACACTTGCGGCAGCGCGCCCGCCATGACGTCGTCGCGCAGCGCCTGCAGGAAGCCGCCGTCGGGCATGGTGTTGGCCACGCCCTTGTAGAGCGGATTGGAAGCGTCGGCCGCGGGAGTCCAGGCCGGGTACGGCGCGCCGCTGGCCTGGTTGCCGGCCTGCGCGTTGGCGCGGCGGTACTGCTGGAAGCCGGCCAGCGGGTTGTCGGTGTAGTTCTCCGGCAGGTTCTGGTAGAGCTTCCAGCTCACGCCGGCTTCCTGCAGCCGCTCGGGATAGGTCTTCCAGGTCCAGCCGACGGACGGATCGCCCAGGTCGTCCCACTGGTTGCGGGTGGACGGTCCGTTGCCCTCGCCCAGCGGATCGTTGGTGCCGGTCCAGTGGAACAGCCGATTGGTATTGGTGCCGCCGTGATGCGAGCAATGGTAGGCGTCGCACAGCGTGAAGGCCTCGGCCAGCGCGAACTGGAACTCCACTTCCTGCCGCCGGTAGTAGCCCATGGACTGGTTCTGCTTGTAGCGCGGCCATTGGTGCATGCGGCCGCCGTCCCAGGCCATTTGCGCGTCTACATAATCGTGCGGAGTGCCCGACACGCGCTGCGCGTTGCCCTGCGTGCTGTCCAGGTGGTAAGGCATGACCACGCGCGTGCCGTTGTGCTGCTCCCATACCGAGCGGCCTTCCGGCAGCGGAATGGTCAGCCGGTCGCCGAAGCCGCGCACGCCTTTGTAGGTGCCGAAATACATGTCGAAGGAGCGGTTTTCCTGCATCAGGATGACCACGTGCTCCACATCGTTGATCGTGCCGGTGCGGTTGTTGGCGGGAATGGCCAGCGCCCGGCGGATGGCGGGCGGGAACGCGGACAGCGCGGCGGCGCCGGCCGCGGACAGCGCAGTGGTGCGCAGGAAGCGGCGCTTGCCGGCGTGGACGGAATCTTTTTCTGACTTCACGGATGCGATTTCCTGTGTGGCGGATGGTGGGCCGTTGCGATCAGGGCGCGCAGCGCAGCTCGGGCCTGGCGGGCGGCTGCGGCTGCGGCGTCTCGGGCTGCGAGCCGTTGTCGGGAGGCGGCGTGGCGTCGTCGTCATCGCCGCCGCAGGCCGCCAGGGCCGCGGACAGCGCCAGCACGGCGCCGGCCCGCAGCAGGCGGCGCAGGATCAGGGAGTGGTTCATGGCTTGTTTCCTCGGTGCTTCAGGGAAAACGATGGGGGAAGGGAAAATCTCAGGGCAGCAGCGCGGACACCGACTTGCCCGATAGCGCGAGCGACTTGACCTCGTCCGGCGTGAGCGCGCGCGACCAGAGCGCCAGGTCGTCGAAATACATGGTGGAAGGGCTCTTGTCGTAGCTGCAGCAGGCGTTGTAGGTGCCGCGCCCGTCTTCGTTCAGGCCCAGGTGCGGCCCGAAAACGCCGGCCACCTTGCCCAGGTCCACCGATCCGGTGGAGACGGAACGGCTCATGAAGCCCAGCTCGGCGTCGTACACGTAGGCGCTCAGCTTCTTCGCGGCCTTGTCCACCGTCATCGCGATGTAGACCGGCTTGTTGGCCGTGAACTTCAGGCCGTTGATGTCCACCCGGCCGCTGCCGCCCAGGTTGAAGCGCAGCTCCGCGCCCGCCCATTGCGCAATGGTGATGCCGGGGTTGCCGCCGCTGTTGTAGTCCTTGTTGGACACGATGGGCTTGTCGTTGCCCACGCCGTCCGACTGGTACCAGAAGCCGATGGTGAAGGCGGACAGCGTGTCCAGCAGGCCGGCCGGGTACTCCAGCCGGAAGGCGCCCATGGCGGCGGTGCCGCGTTCGTTCTTCAGGGATTGCCCGAAAATGCCGGGGTCGGCGTAGGCGGGCGCCTGGACGCCGTCGTAGGGCAGGATGCCGCCGCCTCCGGCGGCGCGGTCGTCCAGCGAGCCCTCGAACGGGAACAGCAGGGTCAGTCCGTTGCGCAACGAATCCAGCAAAGGCACCGGCTTCACATAGTTCACGGTCGCGCGCGCCGAGGCCGACGAGCCCGCCGCCGAAATGCCGTAGTTCAACGTATGCAGGCCGTCGGTGTCGAAAGAAAAGCCGCTGTCCTCGTACGAACCGGCAGTGCCGGGCAGGCGCGCGACCTCGGCGCCGTCGCGCGTGATCGCGATTTCCCGCGGCGGCTGTCCCACGCGCGTCCACGAGAGCGCCACGGTCTTGTTGTCCATGGACGTGCGCGCCAGGGCCCGGCGCAGGGCCGTCTGGCCGCCCAGCGGCGCGCCCGCGAGGTCGTACTCCGCGGCCGCGGGCAGGGCCTGCATATGCGCGAGAATGGTCGGCGCCACGTCGGCCGCGCTCGGCAGCCCATACCAGCCCGGATCCCACTGCCCGTCCACCGCGCTGTCGTCGGCGCTCGCGCCCAGCATGGCGGGCAGGCTGGCGCCGATCAGCACGGTCTTGTTGGACGCGAGCGGCAGGCCGTCCGCGGTGCCGGTCTTGCCCAGGCCATGGCTGCTGGCCAGCACCAGCAGCCAGTTTTCCTCGGGATGCTCGGCGCGGCGGGCCGCCACCTGCGCGTACAGGGCTGCGACGGACTCGTCGGTCTTCTTCAGCGTGGCCTCATAGGCCGCGCCGAAGCCGTTCTGCGCGGCCGCGCGGCCCGGCGCGCCGAACTGCGCCAGCACGACGTCATAGCCCTCGTTGATGCGGTCGCGCGCCTGCGCGGCCACGCAATCGTCCACGCCCGCGCAGTCGGTGAGCGCCTGCAGCGAGCCGGCGTCCCGGTCCGCGCCGGCCAGCGCGGCCACCCGCGACGAGTGAAAGGCCGCCCCCAGGCGGGCCTGCGGATGCGCCGCCCTGATGCGCGCAAACAGCGAGTCCGCCTTGAGCGCCTGGTTGTCCGCGTCGGACCGCACGCCATGGCGGTCGGCCCACAGCCCCGTGAGCAGCGTGGCCCAGCCCGGCAGCGCCAGGGTGGGCTGCTGCGTGGCTTCTCCCGTCACGCCGCCGGTCCAGCCGCGCGACACCGTAAACTGCGCCAGACCGGGCAGCGCCTGGGTCCCCATGCCCTGCCGGTAGGCCGGATAGGTGAGCCCGTCCACGCCGATGAACAACACCTTGGATACCGGCGCCGCGGGCTCGGTGACGGGCGGCTGGGGCGCCGGCTGGGCCGATTCCTCATCGTCGCCGTCCCCGCCGCCGCAGCCGGCCAGCAGGCTGGCCGCCGCCATCGTGGCGAGCCAGCGTTTCCAATTTCTGCTTTGCATGCTTCTCCCTCGCGCATACTGCTGGTTATGACGGATGCCATCATCGGGGCCGAAGGTGAATCCGCCATGAAACCAAGCGGAGATTCGTTGATCGAGGGATCAGGTTTTTTGCGGCCAGGCTGCCGCGGCCGGAAAAAAGCCCCCTCTGCACGCAGAGGGGGCCGCAAACCCCGCGACGCGGCGCGCGGGCCGCCGCGCCCGCCCCGGATCCGGGACGGGGGCCGCGCTAGGCGCCGATCTTCACGCCGGTGAGATAGCCCACCGAGGCGCCGAAGCCGTTCTTGTAGTTGGCCTTGACCAGCGGCTCCAGCGTGGGCTTGACCACCGAATGCACGCTGCCCCAGTCGGCCGCGTGCTGGAAGTTGCTGGTGATGTAGGTCCAGCCGTTGATCTCGTCCACCGCCTGCAGGCCGGTGGATTCGGCCGCCACCGGGCACGACAGGATGCGCGACAGCGCCTTGGTGTCCACGTTGTAGGCCCACAGGAAGTTGTTGACGTGGCCGCCGCTGTCCTCGCCGATGAACAGCGTGCGCAGTTTCTCGGAGAACTTGAGGTTGTCGGGGTTGGAGATGCGGTCGGCGTTGTGCGTGTTGCCCAGCGCATCGCGCGAGGCGAGCACCTCTCCCACCAGCTCCGGCACGGCGGCCATGTCCACGGGCACCCATTCGCTGTCGATGGCCTTGCCCGACGTGTCGGCCTGCCCGCCCTGCAGGTGGAGCTGGTACACCGCGCCCGCCGAGGGGCCTTCCACCTTGAGGTCGGGCGACGAGCCGTCGGTCATGGACGCCTCCACGCGCGACATCGCGCTGTAGGCGATCTTGTCCTTGATGTTGACGGTCGTGCCCTCCATCTTGGTGAACGCCAGCGTGCCGCCCACCAGCGCCGCGTAGCGGTGCGTCTCCAGGAACGCGGCGGCCTTTTCCCGGCCCGGCACCACGCGCACCCAGTTGTCCTTGCCCGAATAGCGGATGCGGGTGTAGCTCGCGTCCAGCGGGTCTTTGGTGGCCACGTCCATGATGTCGGGCGCGGTGAGCTGATCGGCCAGCGCCTTGATCTCGTCGCTGGTGGCGTGGCCCAGGTTGATCCACTTCAGCGCGCCCGCGCCGGGGCCCGCGCCCGAAGTCTGCGTCCACTTGGCCACGTACAGCGTGCCCGAGGAGAGGTCCGCCTTGCGGTCGGCCACGAACATGAACAGGCCGCCGTTGGTGGCGTCGTCGCCCATCAGCGCGGTGCGCTGGTCGGGCATGACCTGGATCAGCTCGTGCGAAATGCGGCCCATGCAGTAATGCTTCTTGATGGTGCCCGTGCCGTCGGGATTCACCACCACCTCGGGCAAGTGGCCGTAGTGGTACGGATTGGCCTTGGCAGCGTCTCCGTACAGGTTCTTGCTGAACGCCTGGAACGACGCCTGCGTGGGCGCCACAGTGGCGTCGGGCTCGTACTCCTCGCTGGACAGGTGCGTGTTCCAGGGCGAGAGGCTAGCGCCGCAGGTGATCCACAGGCCGTGCACCGACGAGGTGTCGACATTGCTGTACTTGACCAGGCTCAGCTTGCCGGTGGCGGGGTCTTGCGCCAGCGTCAGCACCGCGATGGGCGACGGCAGCAGGCCGTACATGTCGCCGCCCGCCTGGTCCATGGAAAGGTATTCGAATTGCACCACGGCGAACAGCGTGTTGCCGTTCACGCCCTCGACCTTGGGATCGGGCAGCGCCAGCAGCGACATGCCGTCGGGACAGTTCGAGAAGAACTGGCGCACCTGGCCGGCCACGGAGTTGTCCATGATGGGCGCGTTGTTGATGTCGAAGTAGCCGCCGGCCACCATGGCGCCGCCCTTGCCGTCGGGCACGCTGTCGCCCGTCATGAAGAACGGCTCGTAGCCCAATTGCACGGTGCGCTGGCTGCCGTCGCTGAAATTCAGCACCATCGACGAGCCCACCGTGGTGGTCGCCATGGCGGCGGGATCGGACAACGAAGGCGCGGCCATGGCCACGAACGAGGCCGATGAGAAGGCCGCGGCGGGCGGCCTGGTCTCGTCGTCGTCATCGTCGCCATCGGAATGACAGCCGGCCAGCAGCGCGCTCAGGGTAACGCCGCCCAGCGGCAGCATGGGTGCGCCCCCCAGCATCTTGAGTAGGCGTCGGCGATTGGCTTGCGTAATGTCTTGCATGCGGGTGTTCCCTTGTAGGAATGGAGGTGCGCCCTTCCGAATCCGGGCGTGGCCGCATGCTAGAGAGCCGGCGTTTAAGGTTCATGACAGTGCGCAGTGCCCCGATTGAAAGCCCGCGCCGCCGGCTCGCGCCATCGGCGTGTCATGAAACGCGGCTATCGTGCTGCGCTTTCTCCTTTTCTCCACGCACCCGCCTTGCCTCGCATGATCGCGCTGCCGCGTCCCCGACTGCCCGACGGCCCCCGCGCCGCGCGCGCCTGCGCCTGCCTCGCGCTGGCCGCGGGCCTGGGCGTGTGGGGCGCCATCCTGCCCGCGCCCTCGCCCGGCCTGCCGCCGCCGGCGCTCGGCGCCCCCGCGCCGCGCGCCGCCGACAACGGCGCGGTCGCGCTGTGGTTCGGCAAGGACCAGGCCATCTCCACGCAAATCTCGGTGCTGGGCGTGATCGCGGCCGGCCCCGAAGGCGCCGCGGTGCTCAGTGTGGACGGCGGGCCGCCCGTGGCCGTGCGCGCCGGCGCCGAGGCCGCGCCCGGCATCGTGCTGCGCCGGGTCGCACCGGACGCCGTCCTGGTGGAACAGGCCGGGCGCCAGAGCCGGCTGGCCGCGCCCGAAGCGCCCGCCGCGCCCGGCGGCATCATGCAAGCCCCGCGTTAGCGTTGCTGTCATATTTCAAGACCAGAATACGGCGCTCCATCCAGAACCGGAGTTGCAAAGTGCGTCAGTCAGCGCGCGGGCTTGCCCGCCAGCGGGGTTTCACCCTCATCGAAATCATGGTGGTCATCGTGATCATGGGGATCCTGGCAGCGCTGATCGTGCCCCGCGTGCTGGACCGCCCCGACCAGGCGCGCCAGGTCGCGGCGCGCCAGGACATCGCGGGCATCATGCAGGCGCTCAAGCTCTACCGGCTGGACAACGGCCGCTATCCCGCCGCCGCCCAGGGCCTGCGCGCGCTGGCCGAGAAGCCCGAGGGCGCCGCGAACTGGCGCGGCTACCTCGACAAGCTGCCCGCCGATCCCTGGGGGCACCCCTACCAGTATCTGAACCCCGGCGTGCACGGCGAGATCGACGTCTTCTCGCTGGGCGCCGACAACAAGCCTGGAGGCGAAGGCAGCGATGCCGACATCGGGTCCTGGGCGTTGTGAGCGCGGCTTCACGCTGGTCGAGATTCTCGTCGTGCTTGTAATCGTCGCCATCGCGGCCGGCATGGCGAGCCTGTCGGTGCGCCGCGGCGAAGACGGCCTGCGCGCCGACGCCGGGCGGCTGGCCGACGCGTTCGCGGTGGCCCAGAGCGAGGCGCGCAGCGACGGCCGCGTCATCCGCTGGCACGCCGACGCGCAGGGATGGCGCTTCGAGCGCCAGGGCCGCCCGCCCGGCCCCAGCGCGCAGGACGGCGCGCCCGCGCCACCGGACCGTTTCGAGAACGACCCGCTGCTGCGCCCGCGCGCCTGGCAGGCCGCGCCCGTGCGGGTGCGGATCGAGCCGGAGCAGACGCTGGCTTTCACGCCCGAGTGGGTGGCCGATCCCTTCACGGTGCGCCTGAACCCCGGCGCGGCCGCGCCCGGCGTCGCCGTGTCGCGCGATGCCGAGGGACGCTATGCGCTGCATTGAACGCCGGCGCGCGCCCGCGGCGCAGGCCGGCTTCACCCTGATCGAAGTGCTGGTGGCGCTGGCCATCATCGCCGTGGCGCTGGGCGCGGCCCTGCGCGCCACCGGCCTCATGGCGGCCAACAACCGCGCGCTGGCCGACCGCACGCTGGCCCTGGTGTCGGCGCAGAACGCGCTGGCCCAGCTGCGGCTCGAAGGCGCGCTGCCGCAGGCCGGCGCCCGCACGCAGGACTGCCCGCAGGGCGGACTGGCGATGCGTTGCGAGCTGGTCTTCACGAACTCGATGAACCGCAGCTTCCGGCAGGTCGAAGTCCGCGTGCGCGACGCCTCGGGCGGCCTGCTGCTGCGCCTGAACGGCCTGCTGTCGCGCCTGCGATGAAACCGCACCGCCCCCCCGCCCGCGCGCAAGCCGGCTTTACCCTCATCGAAGTGCTGGCGGCGCTGTCGCTGATGGCGCTGGTCAGCCTGCTGGCCTGGCGCGGGCTGGACCGCCTGGGCGCGGCGCGCGCGCACCTGGCCGCGCAGGCCGAGGACACCGACGCCATCGCCCGCAGCCTGGGCCAGCTCTCGCGCGACATCCAGCTCTCCTACCACGGCCCCGCCTTCGACGCCCCGCCCCGCGACGCGCGCGCCATCACCACCGGATTGCGGCTGCTGCGCGGCACGCAGGGCGAGATGCTGGAAATCCTGCGTCCCGACGCGGGCGGCGCCGGCCTGTGGCAGCGCGTGCGCTGGCAGGTGAAGCCCGACGGCCTCTGGCGCGCCAGCGGGCCGGCGGCCGCCCGCTCGCCCCTGCCCGACACGCGCGAAGGCGCGCTGCTGCTGCCCGGCGTGCGCGCCATGCGGCTCAGGCTCTGGGTGCGCGGCCGCGGCTGGGTGGACGCCGCCTCCACGCTGACCATCGCGCCGGCCGGCCTGGAAATCACGCTCGAACGCGGCGCCGCGCCCGCCCTGCGCTACACGCGCGTGCTGGAGCTGCCATGAGACTGCCGGGCCGCCCCCCGCGGGAACGCGGCGCCGCCGTGGTCAGCGCGCTCATCGTGGTCGCCATCGCGGCGGCGCTGTCGGCCAGCCTGTTCCAGCGCCAGACGGCCGCGGTGCGGCGCATGGAGAACGAGCAGTCGCGCGTCCAGGCCCTGGCGCTGCTGGCCGGCGGGCTGGACTGGGCGCGCATGGCCGTGCGCGAGCACGCCCGCCGCGAAGCCACCACCCGCAACGACCAGGTGTGGGCCACGCCCATCCTGGACACGCGCATCGAACAGCCCGGCGACGAACGGGTGGCAGTCTTCTCCGGCTTCCTGCAGGACGAACAGGGCAAATACAACCTCTACAACCTGGCCCGCAACGGCGTGCCGCAGCCCGCCGAGGAAAAAGTGCTGCGTCGCCTGCTCGCGCTGCTGGGGCTGCCCGACACGCTGGCGCCGCGCCTGGCCGAGGCCGTGGCCGAGGCGCAGGCGCCCGCCGCCTCGCAGGGGCCGCAGGCCGCCCCGCCGGCCGCCGCGCCGCTGCCGCGCGGGGTGGACGAGCTGGCCGCGCGGCTGGACCTGGAGCCGGCCGTGCGCGCCCAGCTGCGCCGGACGGCGACGCTGCTGCCCGCGCAGACCACGGTCAACGTCAACACCGCGCCGCCCGAGGTCATCGCCGCCCTCGTGCCCGGCCTCTCGCTGGCCCAGGCCCGCGCCCTCGCAGGCGAACGCGACCGCGGCAACTGGTTCAACAACGGCGGCGACTTCGCCAACCGCCTGGCCGGCGCCGGCGTCGAAGGCGCTGCGCCAGCCGTCACGACCGCCAGCGGCTGGTTCATGGCCACCGGCACCGTGGTCTACGAACGCGCCCGGCTGTCCATGCAGACCCTGCTGCGCAGCGCGCCGCCGGCCGCGCCCGAACCCATCTGGACAAGGGAAATCCCGTGACACGCCCTCTGCGCAATCAGTTGCGCATCGCCCTCCCTCCCCTGGACAGCCTCGGGCCGGACGCGCCGCTCGAATATGCCTGGTTCGACCGGCGCGGCCGGCGCGCGGGCCAGGGGGAAATGACGCTGGCCGCGCTGTCGCACGCTTATCCGCACGCTGCCTGCGACGCGGTGCTGCATCCGGCCGACGTGATCGCCGCCAGCGTGCGCATTCCCGCGCTGCCGGCCGGGCGCGTACCGGCCGCGGTGCGCGGCGCGCTGGAACCGCTGGTGCTCAGCGATCTCGACGCGCTCGCCATCGGCCATGGTCCGCGCGCCGGCGACGGCGCCGTCCCGGTGGCCTGGACCGCACGCGAGCCGCTGCGGCGCGCCTGGAGTCTGCTGGCTGCGCGGGGCCTGCGGGTGCGCTCGCTCACGCCGGCGCAGAGCCTCGTCCCGGCTTCGGAAGCGCCGCTGCGCGGCCCGGATGATCCCCGCTGGCTCGCGCCCGCGCCGGGCTGGTCGCTCGCGCTGCCTCAACTCGCGCCCGCCTCGGGCTCGCGCTGGCGCGGCGCGCGGCGCTGGGGCGCGGCGGCCGCCGCGGTCTGGATCGCCGGACTGAACCTGCACGCCGTCCAGCTGCGCGGAGAAGCGCGCGCCTTGCGCGAGGCCATGACGCGGCAGGTACGCGAGGCTTTTCCCGGCATTGCCGTGGTGCTGGACCCCGCGCGCCAGGCCCGCCAGGGCCTGGAAGCGCTGCAGGCCGAGCGCGGCGCGGCCGGCGCCGCCGGCTTCCTGTCCCAGGCGCGCGCCGCCGCGCAGGCGCTGCCCTTCGCGCAGGAACGCGTGGTCCGGCTGGGCTATGACGGCCGCGCGCTGACCCTGCAGTTGGAAGCTGCCGGCCCGCCGCTGCCCACCCTGGTCCCGCAGGCCGCCGCCCAGGGTCTGAAACTCGAACGCGGCGACAGCGATCTCGTCTGGCGCCTTTCCCGCGATCCGCAATGAAACCCCTGCCCTCCCTCTCTCCGCTCCTGGCGCCCGCCCGCGCGCGGCTTGCGCCCCTGCTGGAGCAGGCCCGCCAGCGGCACCAGGCCCTGTCCGCGCGCGAGCGCCGCCTGCTGCACGCGCTGGCGCTGCTGGCCGCCGCCGCGCTGGCCTACCTGCTGCTCATCGAACCGGCGGCGCGCGACGTGCAGCGCCTGCGCGCCGAGCTGCCGGCCTTGCGCACCCAGGCCGCGCAGGTGGCGGGCTTCGTCCGTGACGCGGCGGCGCTGCGCCGCCAGACGGCGGCCGCACGGCGCGAACTGCCGCCCGCCGCCGACGTGCAGGCCAGCCTGGCGCGCGCGGGGCTGGGAAGCAAACAGGGCGCGCTGGCTGCCGCCGACGGCGGGCTGCGGCTCACACTGGCGCAGGCCCCGGCCGCGCGGCTCATGCGCTGGCTGCAGGCCTGCGAACAGGACTGGGGATTGACCGTGAAGCAGGCCGACCTCGTCCGCGCCGCCAATCCCTACGGCAGGCTGCTGCCCGGCCTGGTGGACGGCACGCTGCTGCTGGATCTGCCGGACAAGGTGCCGGGCTCGTGATGGCGCGCCTGGCCGTATCCTGGCGGCGCGCCGCGTTGCCGCTCGCCTGCGCCGCCAGCGCCCTGGCCGGCGCGCTGACGGTGCTGCCGGCCAACTGGCTGCTGGGCTGGCTGCCCGCTTCGGGGCCGGTGGCCCTGGCCGCGGCCGACGGCACGATCTGGCGCGGCAGCGCGTGGATCGCGCTCGGCCCGCCGGGCGCGCGCCGCCTGCTGCCGCAGCCCGTACAGTGGCAATGGCGCTGGTCGCCCCTGGACCTGGTGGTCACCCATCCCTGGCTGCAAGGCCCGTTGCGCCTGCGCCCCGCCTGGGGCGGCCTGGGTCTGTCGGCCCAATCGCTGCGCGCGCCCGCAAGCGTGCTCGCGGGCCTGGGCGCGCCGTGGAACACGCTGGCGCCGCAAGGCATGCTCGAACTGCGTTGGCAGGCGCTGGAATGGGGCGGCCGCCTGCCCGCCGGGCCGCTGGCGGAGCTGCGCTGGCGCGATGCGGCCACCGCGCTGGCCGCCGTCAATCCGATAGGCAGCTATACGCTGCGCGTGCAAGGCGACGGCAAGTCCGGCGTCTCACTGACCCTGGGCACCGACGCGGGCCTGCTGGATGTCAGCGGACAAGGCAGCGCCGGACCGCAAGGCCTGCGCTTCAACGGGCAGGCCACGTTTGCGGCCAAGGCCGGGGAAACCGAACGCGCCGCGCTCGACGGCTTGCTGTCGATGCTGGGCCGGCGCAGCGCGGACGTGGTGACTTTCGGAACCGGCGGATGACTTCCGCGCCGCCACGCGCACGGCTTGCGCCGCCATCCCGCAAGCATGACGCGGATGCCAGCCCGTAAGGGTAATTCCATACGTGTCCGATACGTATTGTTGTAGGTATTTCGCAGTCCTAGACTTTTCCGTACCGCAACCAACAACCGTGGAAATTCGGAGAGGAAAATGGACGACTACAAAAATCGCTCGTACGGCGCCGTCGAGATCGGCATGAAAGGTAAGATCGGAATTGTCGTGGTGGACTACCAACTGGCCTTCACGGATGCCCGCTATCCGCTGGGCGGCGCGCCGCTGGTCATGCGCGGGCTGGACAACACCGCGCGCCTGCTCGGCGTCGCTCGCGCGCACGGGGTTCCCGTCGCGTCCTGCTTCACGGCCTACAAGTCCGAGCGCGACATGCCGCACTGGAAGATCACGGCCGTGCGCGAGCAGTTCCGGCACGACCATCCCAGCTCGGCCCTCGATCCGAAGATCCACGACCCGGACTATGACGTCGTGGTGTGCAAGTCCGGGCCGTCCATCTTCTTCCAGACGCCGGTCGTTCCCTACTTCATCAAGGAAGGGGTCGAAACCGTCATCATCACCGGCTGCAATACCAGCGGCTGCATCCGTGCATCCACCATCGACAGCTTCCAGTGGGGCTTCCGCACGATCGTGCCGGAAGACTGCGTCGGGGACATCGAAGAAGGGCCGCACCGGGACAACCTGCGCGACGTCGGCCGCCGTTACGCGGATGTCTCCAGCGCGGACGAGGTAATCGCCTACATCCAGCGTTCCTCGCGGTAGCCCGCGCGGGGCCGGGGCGCGACGGAGTCGCGCGCCAGCCGGACCGACCCGCCCTGCCCTGGCCGGCAGTCCGCCGCGCGCCTGCGCGTCCGCCGTCCGGCGGCGCCGCGTCCCGCGCCATGACCGCCGGCCGCGCGCCCGCAAACCTGGCGGGCGGAGCAGGCGGCGCAGCCCCGCCATCGAGCCGCCGCAGCGACACCGCAGCGGGCTGCCGATTTGCCCGCGATCTTTCAGTATCCCAGCAACGGTCCGGTCTCCGGATCCCCTTCTCCTGGACAGCGCCATGCATCTCGAACATGCTCCCACTTCGCAGCCGGAAAAGGGCCAGCCGCCCCGCAGCATGAAGAAGATCGCCGCGGCCAGCGTCATTGGCACGACGGTCGAATGGTATGACCTCTTTATCTTCGCAACCGCGTCCGCGCTGGTCTTCAACAAAGTCTTCTTTCCGTCGTTCGACCCGCTGACCGGCACGCTGCTGGCGTTCGGCACGTTCGCCTCCGCCTATGTGGCCCGCATGGCGGGCGCCGCGCTGTTCGGCCATTTTGGCGACCGGGTCGGCCGGAAATCCATGCTGCTGGTGTCGCTCGTCATGATGGGCGCGGCCACCTTCGCCATCGGCCTGCTCCCGGACTACGACGCGATCGGCATCTGGGCGCCGACCCTGCTCCTGGCCTTGCGGGTCGTCCAGGGCCTGGCCCTGGGCGGGGAATGGGGCGGCGCGGTGCTGATGGCGGTGGAACACGCGCCGGCCGGACGCCGCGGCCTGTATGGCTCGTGGGTGCAGATCGGCGTGCCCGCCGGAACGCTGATCGCCAACCTGGTGTTCCTGCTGTGCAGCGCGGTCATGTCCGCCGAGGCGCTGCTGTCCTGGGGCTGGCGCATCCCGTTCCTGGCCAGCATTGTGCTCGTGGGCGTAGGCATGTACATCCGCCTGAACACGTCGGAAACGCCGTCGTTCAGCAAGATCAAAGCGTCCGCCGCGCAAGTGAAAATTCCGCTGGCGGAGGTGCTGGCGCGGTCCTGGAGGCAGGTCCTGCTGGGCGGCGTGGCGACCATGTCGACCGGCGCCTCGTTCAACCTGATCGTGGCGTTCGGCCTGTCGTATGGCACGCAGACGCTGGGCTACTCGCGCAACCAGATGCTGGCCATGGTGCTGGCCGCCTGCGCCCTGTGCATGGCGCTATTGCCGCTGTTCGGGCTGCTGTCGGACAAGATCGGCCGCAAACCGGTGATTGTCGGAGGCATCGTGGCCGAAGCGTTGCTGGCCTTCCCGCTGTTCTGGCTGCTGGACACCGGCGCGTTCCCGCTGGCCCTGCTGGGCTACCTGCTGATGATGAGCGCCTTCGCCGCGAATTATGGCCCCATCGCCACGTTCCTGGCGGAACTGTTCGGCGCCAACGTCCGCTACTCGGGGCTCTCCGTCAGCTATATGCTCTCCGGGCTGCTGGGCAGCGCCGCCACGCCCATCGTCACCACGGCGCTGCTGTCGGCCACTGGCCGCGGATCATCGGTCGCCTGGTACATGATCGGATCGGCGGCGGTTTCAGCCCTTGCCCTGCTGATGCTGGCCGAGACGCTGAGGCGCGAAGCCCCGGCGCATGTGCCGGCCGCCCGCGCCAAGGCCCAGCTTTCCTGAACGGCGCGGCGGACGGGCGGCGGCGTCCCCGCCGCTGCGCCACGCGGGCTGTTTCAGGAGTAAAAAGCAGTCATCGTGGTGTCCGCCGTCCGCCAGGCGCGGGTTTCGCGCCCGCCGGCGGGAGAACGTATGAACCGAAGACTTGGGATAGCCCCCCCGCAAGGCTCCCCGCTCGACTACCGGCATGTGTTCCTGAGCATGCCCGCGGCCCTCATGGTCACCCGCTACCGCGTGATATGCGACTGCAACAATGCATTCCTGGACATGTTCAGGGCCTGCCGCAACGACTTCATCGGTCAGACCGTGCGAGTGCTGTATCCGAACCAGACGGATTTCGAGCGTTGCGGGGCACGGGTGATTCCGACGCTCAAGCGTCACGGGCGGTTTACCGAGGCGCGGGTCATGCAGCGGATCGGCGGCGATCTGTTCTGGGTCAGCGTGACGGGCTTTACCGAAACGCGCGACGATCCCTACCGCGAGGCTTTCTGGTTCTTCTCGGAGCTCGGGCTGGCCGCGGCCGCCCCTGACGGCAAGACGTCCGTGCACCAGGCCGTCTCGGACGCCAAGAACTCGATGACGCAGCGCGAGCGCGACGTGGCGGCCCTGTTGATCCAGAACCAGACCGCCAAGGAAATCGGCAGGGCCCTGGGCATCAGCCCGCGCACCGTCGAGGTCTTCCGCAGCAAGCTCCTGAAGAAATTCAATGCTCCCTCGACCGCGGTCCTGGTCAAGTACCTGCTTGCCTAGGGCCATGCGGACCGCGCGCCGGGCCGGCCTTGCGCGACAGCCGCCTAAGCGTCTCGCGTCACCCGCAAGATTTCTTCCGGCGAAGTCTTGCCCTCGTCGATCCAGCGTTGTCCGTCATCACGCATGCTGCGCATGCCGGCGGCCACCGCGGCCAGACGCAGTTCGCGCTCGTCGCGCCCATCATGGATCAGCCGGCGCGCCTCGTCGTCGACGGTAAAGAGCTCGTGGATGCCGGAACGTCCGCTGTAGCCGGTGTGATTGCAGGCGGGGCAGCCCACGGGCTGGTAAACGCGCCGGCCGTCGACGGTGGCGGGCCGCTTGCAGGCCGGGCACAGTTTGCGCACCAGGCGCTGCGCCAGCACGCCCAACAGCGAAGACGCCAGCAGAAAAGGTTCCACGCCCATGTCGGTCAGACGCGTCACCGCCGAGACCGCGTCGTTGGTGTGCAGGGTCGCCAGCACCAGGTGGCCCGTCAGCGAAGCCTGCACGGCGATCTGGGCGGTTTCCAGATCTCGGATCTCGCCGATCATGATGACATCCGGGTCCTGGCGCAGGATGGCCCGCAGCGCCAGCGCGAAGCTCATGTCGATCTTGGCGTTGACTTGCGTCTGGCTGATGCCGGGCAGGTCGTACTCGATGGGATCTTCCACCGTGAGAATGTTGCTGGTGCTCGCGTCAAGCCGGCTCAGGGCGGCGTAGAGCGTGGTAGTCTTGCCGCTGCCCGTGGGGCCGGTGACGAGCACGATGCCGTGCGGCTGGCGGATCAGCCGGTCCAGCCGCGCCAGCACCTCGGGGCTCATGCCCAGCGTCTCCAGCCGCAGCCGCCCAGCCTCCTTGTCGAGCAGGCGCAGCACGGCGCGCTCGCCGTGGCCCGTGGGCAAGGTGGAGACGCGCACGTCGATGGGGCGCCCGCCCACGCGCAGCGCGATGCGGCCATCCTGCGGCAGGCGCTTCTCGGCGATGTCCAGGTGCGCCATGATCTTGATGCGCGAGATCAGCGCCGCGTGCAGCGCCTTGCGCGGCGACACCACGTCGCGCAGCGTGCCATCCACGCGGTAGCGCACCACCGAATGCGTCTCGAAGGGCTCGATGTGGATGTCGCTCGCGCCGTCGCGCGCGGCCTGCGCGAACAGCGCGTTGATCATGCGGATGACGGGCGCGTCGTCCTGCGCCTCCAGCAGGTCGGCCACTTCGGGCATGTCCTGCAGCAGGCGGTCGAGGTCGATCTCGTTTTCCGCCACGCCCATGACCGAAGCCGCGTCCTCCGAATGCGTGTAGGCCGCCGTCAGCAGGGTTTCCAGCGCCTCGTCGTCCACGCACTCGATCTGCGCCTCTCCGTGGCAGCGGCGCACTTCCTGCAGCGCCCAGGCGGGCGTGCGCGGGCTGACCGTCAGCCGGGCCTGCCCCGCGCGCAGCGACAGCAGCGCCCGCTGCGCGCGCGCCCAGGCATAGGGCAAGGGATGCGTGCTCACAGCGACGACACCACCGTGCTCTTGAAGCCCAGTTCGCGCAGCAGCGCCGTGGCGGTGGACAGCGTGGCGGGATCCTTGGCGACCTGGCTGCGCACCACATAGCCCATGCCGCCGGGGCCCGTCTGCACATAGGCCTGCAGGCCGCTGGCCTGCACGCGCCGCGCGATGCGGTCGGCGTCGGCCCGCCCGTCCACCGACGCGAACTCCAGCGTGGCTACGCTGTCGTCGGTCTCGCCGTAGAGCGACGACGGGTCGCGCGCCACGCTCACGCCCAGCGGCAGGTTCGCCCGGATCGGCAGCGCCGGATCGCCCGCGCCGGGCGCGGCCGGCAGCTGGCGCACGGCAAAGGATTCCAGCGTCGCGGGCGGCGGGCGGCGCAGCGTTTCGGCCAGCTGGCCCGGCCGCAGGTCGTACGCGTTGTTCGAGACGGGAGACGGCGCATCGGACGGCGGCAGCAGCGGCGCCTGCATGTCGGGCAGCAGCCAGTGCCGGCCGGGCTGCGCGCCGGCCTGGGCCCGCCGCATGTATTCGTAGCGGTCCAGCGTCACACCCGCGCTGCGGCGCGCGTCGCGCACCACATAGGGGCGCAGGAACACCATGAGGTTGGTCTTGGTGCGCTTGCGCGAGTCATAGCGGAACAGCGAGCCCAGCACGGGAATGGAGCCCAGCCCCGGCACGCTGTCGGAGCTTAGCGTCACGCTGTCTTCCAGCAGGCCGCCCAGCACGATGATCTGGCCGTCGTCGACCAGCACGCTGGTGTCGATGGCGCGCTTATTGGTGACGATGCCCGTCGTGGCCGAGGACGCGCTTTCGTCGATGCTGCTGACCTCCTGGTAAATGTCCAGCTTCACCGCGCCGCCTTCCGAGATCTGCGGGCGGATGTTGAGCTTCAGCCCTACGTCTTCGCGCTCGATGGTCTGGAAGGGGTTGGAACTGCCGTTGCTGCCCGAGGTGACGTACTGTCCGGTCACGAACGGCACGGTCTTGCCCACCAGGATGCTGGCCGACTGGTTGTCCAGCGTAAGCAGGTTGGGCGTGGACAGGATATTGGCGTCGCCCGAGTTCTGCATGGCGCGCGCCAGCACGCCCAGGTTGATGACCTGGTTGCCCAGCACGTCCACCGTGCCCTTGACCACGCCCAGCGACAGGCCCTTGCCGATCGCGTCGATGGCGGTGGGCCCGGCGCCCGTAATGCCGCTGCCGCCGAGGTTGGTGCCGCCGATGAAGCTCGTGCCGCCGCTGTTGATGTTGCCCGCCCCGGTCATCCACTGGATGCCGAACTCGGCCGCTTTGGCCTCGCTCACTTCCACGATCAGGCTTTCCACCAGCACCTGCGCGCGGCGCTGGTCGAGCTGGTCTATCACCTCGCGCAGGCTGCGGTACAGCGGCTCGGGCGCGGAGACGATGAGCGAGTTGGTGGCCGGATCGGCCTGGATGGTGGCGCCGCCCGCCGAATACGACACGGCCTGGTTGCCGCCGTCGTCGCGCGCGATGCGCTCGGTGTCGCCGGACAGGCCGCTTTTCGTTCCACCGCCCGTGTTCGGCACCGGCGCCGCATGCGCGGCGTTCTGCTGCGCGCCGGCCGCCTGCGGTCTCGCCGGCGCGCCCGCGACGCCGCCCTGCCCGCCCGGCGCGTTGCCCGCCTGCCCCGCCAGCAGGCCGCCCAGCACCTCGGCGATGCGCGAAGCCTGCGCATTGCGCAGGTACACCACGTGCAGATTGCCCGAGCGGCTCTGCTGCGCGTCGAGCTTGACGATCAGGTCGCGCGCCAGGCGCGTGCGCGCCGGACTGCCCGAACGCACCAGCACGCTGTTGCTGCGCGGGTCGGCCACCACCGCGATGCGCTGCGTGGGGTCGTTGCCCTGCGTATCCAGCAGCTGCGCCGCCAGCGCCGCGATGTCCGAGGCGATGCCCGATTGCACCGGCACCACGTCCGTGTCGATGGCGCTGGGCACATCGATGCGAGCGATCACCTGCGCGATGCGTTCCAGGTTGTCGGCATAGTCGGTGATGACCAGCGTGTTGTTGCCCGGATAAGCGTTGACGGGATTGTTCGGCGGCACCATGGGGCGCAGCACCGGCACCAGGTTGGCGGCATTCTCGTACTTCAGTGGAAACACCCGCGTGATCATCTCGCCGCCGCCGGCGGCGCGCGCGAACGACGATACGGGCACGGGACCGCCGCGCGCCGGGGACGCCGCGGCGCGGCCTGCCGCGGCGGAACCGGCTGTGGCGCCGCCCGCCACCGTGCTGCCCTGCAGCTTGGCGTCGGCCTCGGGCACCACGCGCGTCACGCCGTCCACCTCCACGATGGCGTAGCCCTGCATGCGCAGCGCGCCGCCCAGCATGGCAAGCGCCTGCGCGCGATCCACCGGATGCTCGGACACCAGCGTGAGCTTGCCCTTGACGCGCGGGTCCACCAGGAAATTGCGTTGCGTAAAGACGGACAGCGCCCGCAGCACGGCGGGAATGTCGGTGTCGACGAAATTGAGGCTGACGCGATGGTCTGCCTGCTGGGCCTGCGCGGGCCGCACGCCGGGCCCGAACTGGCTGGCGGCGAGCAGAACCGCAAGGCTGAATTGCGCGATGTGACGCATGGCGTGATAGCTGTCCGTGGCGAGAAAAGCGGAGAGAGAAAGCCGAATTCGCGTCGGAGTATACGGGGTGCCCCTGCAACACTACCGTCATATTCCAAAGGCATCGTGACGGCCTCGAAACCCTTTATCCACGGGCCTTCCGGGGCCGCGTGCTTTCGCGCGCCCGAGGCCGTTTTCCATGCCCGCCTTCCGATATGAAGCCGCCGACGCGCTGGGCAACACCGTGCGCGGCACGCTCGAGGCCGACAGCGAGCGCGGCGCGCGCAACCAGCTGCGCGCGCGCGGCCTGCTTCCGCTTTCCACCGAGCTCGCCTCACGCGCCGCCGGCGGCGCACGCGCATTCGGCACCCGCCTTTCCGATGCCGATCTCGCCTGGCTGACGCGCCAGCTCGCCAGCCTGCTCGCGGCGCGGCTGCCGCTGGATGCGGCGCTCAACGCCACGCTGGAGCAGGCCGAAAAGAAGCACATCGCCGCCGTGCTGCAGGCCGTGCGCGATGACGTGCGCGCCGGCCACCGCCTGTCCGCCGCGCTGGCCGCAAGACCGCGCGACTTCCCCGAGATCTACCGCGCCCTGGTGGGCGCGGGCGAAGAATCGGGCGACCTGGCGCTCGTCATGGAGAAACTGGCCAGCTATATCGAAGAACGCAACGCGCTGCGCGGCAAGGTGCTCACGGCCTTCATCTATCCGGCCGTGGTGGCCTGCGTGTCGGTCATCATCGTGATCTTCCTGCTCGGCTACGTCGTGCCGCAGGTCGTGTCGGCTTTCAGCCAGGCGCGCCAAACGCTGCCGCTGCTCACCCGCGCGATGCTGGCGCTGTCCGCCTTCGTGCGCGACCAGGGCGCGGCCAGCGGCGCGGCCCTGACGCTGGGCATCGCGCTGTGGCGCCACGCGCTGCGCGCGCCCGCCGCGCGCAAGGCCTGGCATGCGCGCCTGCTGCGCATGCCGCTGGCCGGCCGCTTCGTGCTCGGCGTCAACGCGGCGCGCTTCGCCTCCACGCTGGCCATACTGTGCGGCAGCGGCGTCGCCCTGCTGGCTTCCCTGGAAGCGGCGCGGCGCACGCTGGGCAACGACGTGCTGCGCGACGCCGTGGACCAGGCCGCCTCCCGCGTACGCGAAGGCGCCTCGCTCTCGGCGTCGCTGGGCGCGCAGAAAGTTTTTCCCTCCCTGCTCGTGCACCTCATCGCCAGCGGTGAAAAAACCGGCCGCCTGCCCGAGCTGCTCGACCGCGGCGCCCAGACCCTGTCGCGCGACCTCGAACGCCGCGCGCTCGCCATGACCGCCCTGCTCGAACCTGCGCTCATCCTGCTCATGGGCGGCTTCGTGCTGCTCATCGTGCTCGCCGTCATGATGCCCATCCTGGAAATGAACCAGCTGATCCGGTGACGCCACGCCTCGCCGGGCGGCAAGCATGACGCATCTTCGACGCGCATTGCAGGATCTCGCCGATTCCCTGCCCTCGCGGCCGATTTCCATCCTGCTTTCTCCAAGGCCGTCCGGTCGCGGCGTGCGCACGCAACCGGAACGTCGTCGTCCCCCGAAAGCACAGGCAAGCAGGGTGCTTGATCGTCTTGCACCAGATTCAACAATGACCGCGGCTGAAATGCCGAGGCCGACACCCCTGCAGGCGCGGCGTCGCGTCGCCATGAAACAAAACCCGCCACGAAGGGCGGGTTTGCGGCAGCGTCGGGGTGCGCGGTCAGAGGGCTTCTTCGTCGGCCTCGCCGGTGCGGATGCGGATGGCCTGTTCCACCGGGGTGACGAAGATCTTGCCGTCGCCGATCTTGCCGGTGCGGGCGGCCTTGAGCACGGCGTCGATGGCCTGCTCGACGCGGTCGTCGGGCAGCACCACTTCGACGCGGATCTTGGGGAGGAAGTCCACCACGTACTCGGCGCCGCGGTACAGCTCGGTGTGGCCTTTCTGGCGGCCGAACCCCTTGACCTCGGTCACGGTGAGGCCGCTGACGCCGACTTCGGCCAGCGCTTCGCGGACTTCGTCGAGTTTGAAGGGCTTGATGATGGCGGTGACTTGTTTCACGTTGCTCGTCCTGGTTTCTGGATCTGTTGCGGCGCCCGCCGGGCGCGATCGCCGGCCGGGCGCGATGGGTAAGAGAATACCACCGCCGGGGCGCCCCGGCGGGCCCGCCCGCCGCGCCGGGTAAACCCGGATCAGGGCTCCCGGTCGGGGATGAGATCGGCCTGGCGCAGCCAGACGGCGGATTCCGAATCGCTGGGCGCGCGCCAGTCGCCCCGCGGCGACAGCGACCCGCCGGAACCCACCTTGGGCGCATTGGGCACGCAGGTGCGCTTGAACTGGCTGAGGCGGAAAAAGCGGTCCAGGAAGAGCTTGAGATTGCGTTTGATGGCCGCCAGGTCGTAGGCGTTGCGCGCCACGTGGCCGCCCTCGGGCCAGTCGCCGGCGTCGCGGTCGCGCCAGGCGGCCAGCGCCAGGAACGCGACCTTGGTCGGCGCGAATCCGTAGCGCAGCGTGTAATACAGGTTGAAGTCCTGCAGCTCGTAGGGGCCGATGGCTTCTTCGCTCTTCTGCACCGGCTTGTCGTCGGCGTCGCCGGGCACGAGCTCGGGGCTCACGTCGGTGCCCAGCACGTCCAGCAGCACCGCGGCGCCCTCCCCGCCCAGGCGGCCCGATTCGGCGACCCAGCGCACGAGGTGGGTGATGAGCGTCTTGGGCACGCTGGCGTTGACGCTGTAGTGCGACATATGGTCGCCCACGCCGTAGGTGCACCAGCCCAGGGCCAGCTCGCTCAGGTCGCCGGTGCCGATCACGATGGCATTGTTCAGGTTGGCCAGCCGGAACAGGTGATTGGTGCGCTCGCCGGCCTGCACGTTCTCGAACGTGATGTCGTACACGGGCTGACCGCTGGCGTAGGGATGGCCCAGGTCTTTCAGCATCTGCAGGCAACTGGGCCGGATGTCGATTTCGGAGGCCGTGCAGCCCACCACCGCCATCAGGCGGCGCGCCTGCTGCAGCGTGCGCGCGCTGGTGGCGAAGCCCGGCATGGTGTAGGCCAGGATATTGGCGCGCGGCAGGCCCAGCGTGTCCATGGCTTGGGCGCAGACCAGCAGCGCGTGAGTGGAATCCAGCCCGCCCGAGATGCCGATGACGACCTTGGACATGCGGCTGGCCGACAACCGCTGGACCAGGGCCTGCACCTGGATGTTGTAGACCTCCTTGCAGCGCTCGTCGCGCTGGCGGGGATCGGCCGGCACATAGGGAAAGCGCGCCACGCGGCGCGCCAGCGGCAGCTTCTGCGCCGCGCGCGGACCGCTCACCGGCACCGCAACGGCGCGAAAGCGCCGCACCTCGTCGTGGTGCCGCCGCACCGACTGGCCGAAGGTGGTCTGGCGCATGCGCTCGCGCGACAGGCGCTCGAGATCGACGTCGGCGAACACCAGATGCGAATGCGCCAGGAAGCGCTCCGATTCGGCCAGCAGTTCGCCGTTTTCGCAGATGATGGCCTGGCCGTCCCAGGCCAGGTCGGTGGAGGACTCGCCCCGGCCGGCCGAGGTATACAGGTAGGCCGACAGGCAGCGCGCCGACTGCTGGGCCACGAGCTGGTGCCGGTATTCGGACTTGCCGACCACGATGTTCGAGGCCGAGAGATTCACCAGCACGGTGGCGCCCGCCAGCGCCGCGTAGGAAGACGGCGGGATGGGCACCCAGACGTCTTCGCAGATCTCGACGTGGAACCGGAAAAGCGGCAGCCCCGCGAGCTGGAAGAGCAGCTCCGGACCGAAGGGCACGGTCTGCCCCAGCAGGGAAATCTCGCTGGCCGCCGCGCAGTCGGCCGCGCTGAACTGCCGGGCCTCATAGAATTCGCCGTAGTTGGGCAGGTAGCTCTTGGGCACCACGCCCAGGATGCGGCCGCCCGACACCACCACCGCGCAATTGAAAAGCTGGTGCGCCACGCGCAGCGGCGCGCCCACCACCAGCGCGATGTCCAGGTCGGCGGACGCCCGCGCCACCTCGGCCAGCGCCGTCTCGCAGGCATCGAGCAGCGCCTGCTGGTGAAAGAGATCGTCGCAGGTGTAGGCCGACAGGCCCAGCTCCGGAAACGCCGCCAGCACGGCGCCGCCCTGGGCCGCCTGGCGCGCCAGTTCGATGGTCTGCGCGGCGTTGTAGACCGGATCCGCGACCCTGCATTCGGGCACGCCCACGGCCACGCGGGCAAAGCCGTGGGAATACAGGTTGAAAAACGGGTTCGACATCGGGTTTCGCCTAGGATTCCAAGCGGAAAATTATCTCATGGGCCGTCGCCGCCCCGGCCGCGCGGCGCGGCGGCATCGCCGTCGCCGGCCGTCCCCGGCAGCATGGCCGGGCCCGGGCCGCCGCCCGGCCCGCTCTCGATGTCGCGTTCGGCCACGAGCGCCGCGCGGATCGCCCCCTCGCGCAGATAATTGCCCATGGCGCCGATGTCCGAACCCGAAGGCTGCTGGTACAGGCGCAGCCCGAGCTCGGGCAGGATGGCCAGCAAGTGGTCGAAGATGTCGCCCTGGATGCGCTCGTACTCCACCCAGGCCGTGATCGCGGTAAAGCAGTACACCTCCACCGGAATGCCGTCGGACTGCGGCTCCATCATGCGCACCATCATCGCCATGTCCTGGCGCACTTCCGGATTCTGCTTGAGATAGGCCAGCGCATAGGCGCGGAACGTGCCGATGTTGGTCAGGCGGCGGCGGTTGGCCGGCACCTGGGCCAGCTCGCCCATGCGCTGGTTGGTCTGGGCGATATCGGTGGTCTTGGCCTGCAGGTAGTCGCGCAGCAGCCTGAAGCGCATGAGCTGCTCGGCTTCCTCGCTGGTGAGAAAGCGCACGCTGCCGGCGTCGATGCGCAGGGTGCGCTTGATGCGCCGCCCGCCGGACTCGAACATCTGGCGGTAGTTGCGGTAGCTTTCCGAAAAAAGCTTGTACGTCGGCACCGTGGTGACGGTGTTGTCCCAGTTCTGCACCTTGACGGTATGCAGGGCGATGTCCTTGACGAAACCGTCGGCATTGGCCTGGGGCATTTCGATCCAGTCGCCGATACGCAGCATGTCGTTGCTGGTGAGCTGGGTGCTGGCCACCAGCGAAAGCAGCGTGTCCTTGAAAACCAGCAGCAGCACCGCCGACAGCGCGCCCAGGCCGGAGATCATCCAGAGCGGCGAGCGGTCGATGAGAATGGAAAGCACCAGAATGGTGCACACGCCCAGGAGCACCAGCTTGCCGATCTGGATATAACCCTTGATGGACCGGGTCTGCGCCCGGGTGGAAGCCGAATAGGTGTCCTGCCAGGCGCTCAGCACGCCGGAAAACGCCGTGAAGAGGCAGATCCAGGCGCCCGCATGCGCCAGCCGGCCCACCACCGCGGCCACCTTCTCCACGTGCGGCACCAGTTCGATGCCCAGCGACACCACGGCGAACGGCACGGCGTACCAGAGATTGCGGTAGGCGCGCCGGCGCTGCAGGGCCTGGTCCCAGTCGCTGCGGCCGCTGAGCACCAGCAGGCGGTGCGCGAAAAACAGAACGATGCGCGCCACCACCCACTGGACGAAAAGCGCGGCCAGCACGAGCACGGCCAGGCCCACCAGGGTCTGGGCCCATATCTCGCGCGGCAGGTAGGTGTCGATCTGCGCGGTCAGGTCTTGCCATTCCACGGGCATAAGCGACGTATTCTCCGAGAATCGTTGTCAACCAGCAGGAATTATGCTGCATCCGCGCCCGGCCCCGCCGCCGGCCGGGATTCCGCGGGGCGGGGCCGGGCGCCCGCCGCCGGCGATCACCTATAATTCCGCCCATCATGGCAAAGACTCCCTCCTCCGACCAAAACCAGTTCGCCAACAAGGCGCAAGCCTGGTCCGCCCGGTTCTCCGAGCCGGTTTCCGAACTCGTCAAACGCTACACGGCGTCCGTGGACTTCGACAAGCGCCTGGCCCGCTGCGACATCCAGGGCTCGCTCGCCCATGCCGACATGCTGGCCGCCCAGGGCATCATCGGCGCGCAGGACCTGGCCGACATCCAGCGCGGCATGACGCAGATCCTGTCCGAGATCGAAGCCGGCAGCTTCCAGTGGCTGCTCGACCTCGAAGACGTGCACCTGAACATCGAGAAGCGCCTGGTGGAGCTGGTGGGAGACGCGGGCAAGCGCCTGCACACCGGCCGCTCGCGCAACGACCAGGTCGCCACCGACATCCGCCTGTGGCTGCGCGCCGAAATCGACAACCTGCTCGATCTGCTGCGCCAGTTGCGCCGCGCGCTGGCCACGGTGGCGCTGGAAAACGCCGCCACCATCATGCCAGGCTTCACCCACCTGCAAGTGGCCCAGCCCGTCACGTTCGGCCACCACCTGCTTGCCTACGCGGAGATGTTCGGCCGCGACGCCGAGCGCCTGGCCGACTGCCGCAAGCGGGTCAACCGCCTGCCGCTGGGCGCGGCCGCCCTGGCCGGCACGTCCTTTCCCATCGACCGCGAGCGCGTCGCCAAAACGCTGGGCTTCGACGGCGTGTGCCGCAACTCGCTGGACGCGGTGTCCGACCGCGACTTCGCCATCGAGTTCTGCGCCGCCGGCGCGCTCATCATGACGCACGTCTCGCGCCTGTCCGAAGAGCTGGTGCTCTGGATGAGCCCGCGCGTGGGCTTCATCGACCTGGCAGACCGCTTCTGCACCGGCAGCTCCATCATGCCGCAAAAAAAGAACCCCGACGTGCCCGAGCTGGCGCGCGGCAAGACCGGCCGCGTCAACGGCCACCTGGTCGCCCTGCTCACCCTCATGAAGGGCCAGCCCCTGGCCTACAACAAGGACAACCAGGAAGACAAGGAAGGCCTGTTCGACACGGTGGACACGCTGCGCGACACGCTCACCATCTTCGCGGACATGGCCGCCGGCATCAAGGTGAAGGCCGACAACATGCGCGCCGCCGCGCTGCAGGGCTACGCCACCGCCACCGACCTGGCCGATTACCTCGTCAAGCGCGGCGTGCCTTTCCGCGACGCCCACGAAGTGGTGGCGCACGCCGTGCGCGACTGCGAACAGCGCGGCTGCGACCTGGCCGACCTGTCGCTCGCCGACCTCAAGGCCTATCATCCGGCCATCGGCGACGACGTGCACCAGGTGCTCACGCTGGAAGGCTCCGTGGCCGCCCGCAAGCACGTGGGCGGCACCGCGCCCGAGCGCGTGGCCGAGGAGGCGCGGCGCGTGCTGGCCGAAACCGCGGCCTGATCCCGCGACTTCCGTTTCCGCACCCCGAACGGCCCCGGCGGCATCGACCGCCGGGGCCGTTTGCATCGGGCGCGGCGCCCGCCGCCTGCACGCGCTAAATATGCAGCGCGTGCCCCAGCGCCTTGAGCGCGGCTTCCTGCACCGCCTCGCCCAGCGTCGGATGAGCGTGGATGGTGCCGGCCGCGTCTTCCAGCGTGGCGCCCATTTCGAGCGATTGCGAGAACGCCGTCGCCAATTCCGACACGCCGCGTCCCACGGCCTGCCAGCCCAGCACCAGGTGGTTGTCGCGCCGGGCCACCACGCGCACGAAGCCGTCGGTGGATTCGAGCGTCATGGCGCGGCCGTTGGCCGCGAAGGGGAACTGCGCGACGACGCAATCCAGCCCGGCGGACTCGGCCTGCGCGGGCGAAAGACCGGCCACCACGACCTCAGGGTCGGTGAAGCACACGGCCGGGATGCTGGCCGACTGGAAGTGCCGGCGCCGGCCCGCCACCAGCTCGGCCACCATCTCGCCCTGGGCCATGGCGCGGTGCGCCAGCATGGGCTCGCCGGTCAGGTCGCCGATGGCCCAGACGTTGCGCATGGAAGTGCGGCACTGGTCGTCCACGCGCAGCGCGTTGCCCTTGCGGTCGAGCTGCAGGCCCTCCAGCCCCCAGCCCTGCGTGCGGGGACGCCGGCCCACGGCGAGCAGCACGCGGTCGGCCGCGAGCAGCGTCTCGACGCCGGCGCCGTCCTGCACGCGCAGCGCGTTGCCCGCCGCGTTCAGGCCGAGCACCTTGCGGCCCAGGTGCAGTTCGACGCCCATTTTCTCCAGCGCCGCCGCCACGGGCTTGGTGAGGTCCGCGTCGTATGTGGGCAGAATGCGGTCCTGCGCCTCGACCACGGCCACTTCCGCCCCCAGCTTGCGATAGACCGTGCCCAGCTCCAGGCCGATATAGCCTCCACCCACGACCACCAGCTTGCGGGGAATGCTGTCGGGCGACAGCGCCTCGGTGGACGAGATCACCATGCCGCCGAACGGCACGGAGGGCAGCGGCGTGGGTTCGGAGCCGGCCGCCAGCAGCAGATGCTCGCACTGGATGCGCAGCCGGCCGTCGGCCGTCTGGACTTCGGCCGTCTTGCCGTCCAGCAGGCTGGCCCAGCCGCGCACCACTTCGACGCCGTTTTTCTTGAGCAGCGCCGCCACGCCGCCCGTCAGGCGCGAGACGATGCCGTCCTTCCAGGCCACGGTCTTGCGGATGTCGATGGCGGGCGCCTGCACCGAGATGCCCAGCGCCGACTCGCCCGCGTAATGCCTCGCCTTGCCGAACTCCTCGGCGGCGTGGATGAGCGCCTTGGACGGGATGCAGCCGATGTTCAGGCAAGTGCCGCCCAGGCTGGCGCCCTCCACGAGCACGGTGGGCACGCCCAGCTGCCCGGCTCGGATGGCGGCCACGTAGCCGCCGGGACCGCCGCCGATCACGAGCAGGGTTGTCGTCTTGGTAGTCTGGCTCATGATCACTCCACGAAAAGCAGCGCGGGTTGTTCCAGCAGCGCGCGCACGGCCTGGATGAAGCGCGCCGCGTCCATGCCGTCGACCACACGGTGGTCGAACGAGGAGGACAGGTTCATCAGTTTGCGCGCCACCACCGCGCCTTCCTTGAAGGCCGGGCGTTCCACAATGCGGTTCACGCCGACGATGCCCACCTCGGGATGGTTGATGACGGGAGTGGTAACGATGCCGCCCAGCGGCCCCAGGCTGGTGATGGTGATGGTGGACCCGGACAGCTCGTCGCGGGTGGCCGCGCCGGCGCGCACCGCCTGCGCCAGCCGCGCGATTTCGTCGGCCATGGACCAGAGGTCGCGCGCCTCGGCGTGGCGCATCACGGGCACCATGAGGCCGCCGTCGCTCTGGGTGGCGATGCCCAGGTGCACTGCGCCGTAGCGCGTCACCACGCCCGCTTCGTCGTCGTAGCGCGCATTGATCTGCGGGAAGTCGCGCAGCGCGATCACCATGGCCCGGGCCAGGAACGGCAGCAGCGTGAGCTTGCCGCGCGACTCGCCCCAGCGCTGGTTGAGCTGCGCGCGCAGCGCTTCGAGCTCGGTCACGTCGATTTCCTCGACGTAGCTGAAATGCGGGATGCGGCGCTTGGACTCCTGCATCTTCTGCGCGATCTTGCGCCGCAGACCGATGACGGGCACCGCTTCCTCGTCGTGGCGCTGCGCATAGGCGCCGCCGCGGACGGCCTGGCCGCTCCCGGACGACTTCAGGTAGGCATCCAGGTCTTCGTGCAGGATGCGCCCGGCCGGGCCGCTGCCCGGCACGTAGCGCAGCTCGATGCCCAGGTCCCAGGCGCGCTTGCGCACCGCGGGCGAGGCCAGCGGTTTTTCGCCCGGCTGGCGCGCGGCGGCGGGCGCTGCGGCGGGCCGCTCGCGCGGGATGCGCGGCGCGGGCGGCGGCGCGGGTTCGCGGGCGGCCGGCTCGCGCCGGGACTCGGGCCCGGTCGCGGGCCCGGTCGCGGGCCTGGCCGCCGGCGCGGCGGGCGCCGCCTTGGGATGCGCGGGTGCGGCTGCCGGCGCGGCGCCCGGCTTCTCGTTGCCCTCGCCTTCCACCTCCAGCCGGATCAGCTCGCTGCCCACGGTCATCACCTGGCCGACTTCGCCGCCCAGCGACACTACCTTGCCCACCACGGGCGAGGGAATCTCCACCGTGGCCTTGTCGGTCATGACGTCGGCCAGCGGCTGGTCTTCGGCGACCTCGTCGCCCACCTTGACGTGCCAGCCCACCAGTTCGACCTCGGCAATGCCTTCGCCGATGTCGGGCATCTTGATGACATGAATCCCCATCTCACACCTCCATCGTGCGTTTGAACGCTTCGCCGACCCGGCGCGGGCCGGGGAAGTACGCCCATTCCTGCGCGTGCGGATACGGGGTGTCCCACCCCGTCACGCGTTCCACGGGCGCCTCCAGGTGATGGAAGCAATGTTCCTGGACCAGGGCCACCAGCTCGGCGCCGAAGCCGCAGGTGCGCGTGGCCTCGTGCACCACCACGCAGCGGCCGGTCTTCCTGACCGAGTTCACGATGGTTTCCAGGTCCAGCGGCCACAGGCTGCGCAGGTCGATGATCTCGGCGTCGATGCCGGTTTCCTCGGCGGCCGTCGCCGAGACGTGCACGGTGGTGCCGTAGGTGAGCACGGTGAGCGCCGAGCCCGGCCGCACGATGGCGGCGCTTTCCAGGGGCACGGTGTAGTAGCCCGTGGGCACCATGCTGCCCGGCCGCCCGGTCCAGGGCGTGACGGGCCGGTCGTGGTGGCCGTCGAAGGGACCGTTGTACAGGCGCTTGGGCTCCAGGAAGATCACCGGATCGTCGTTCTCGATGGCGGCGATGAGCAGGCCCTTGGCGTCGTAGGGGTTGGACGGCATCACGGTGCGCAGGCCGCAGACCTGCGTGAACATGGCCTCGGGACTCTGGCTGTGCGTCTGCCCGCCATAAATGCCGCCGCCGCAAGGCATGCGGATGGTCATGGGCGCGACGAAGTCGCCCACCGAGCGGTAGCGCAGGCGCGCGGCCTCCGACACGATCTGGTCGGAGGCCGGATAGAAGTAGTCGGCGAACTGGATTTCGCACACGGGACGCAGGCCGTAGGCGCCCATGCCCACCGCCACGCCCACGATGCCGCCCTCGGAAATGGGCGTGTCGAACACGCGCGAGGCGCCGTACTTGGCCTGCAACCCTTCGGTGCAGCGGAACACCCCGCCGAAATAGCCCACGTCCTGGCCGAACACCACCACGTTGCCGTCGCGCTCCAGCATGACATCCATGGCCGAGCGCAAAGCCTGGATCATGGTCATCGACACGGAGGCCGGACCAGCGTTGTTATCGATAGCCATGATCACACTCCGAGCTGCTGGCGCTGCCGGCGCAGGTGCTCCGGCATGTCCTTGTACACGTCTTCGAACATGCTGGCGGCGCTGGGCACGTGGCCGTCGACCAGCGTGCCGTAGCTTTCCGCTTCCTTCTGGGCGGCCTGGATCTCGGCCTCGAGCTCGGCGCGCAGCGCCTCGTGCTGCTCGTCGGACCAGATGCCGCGCACGATCAGGTGCTTCTTGAAGCGCGCGATCGGGTCGCCCAGGGGGAAGTGGCTCCAGTCGTCGCCCGGCCGGTACTTGGAGGGGTCGTCGGACGTGGAATGCGGGCCGGCGCGGTATGTGACCCACTCGATGAGCGTGGGGCCCAGGTTGCGGCGGGCGCGCTCGGCGGCCCACCGCGAAGCCGCATACACGGCCAGGAAGTCGTTGCCGTCCACCCGCAGCGAGGCGATGCCGCAGCCCACGCCGCGCCCGGCGAAGGTGGCGCCCTCGCCGCCCGCGATGGCCTGGAACGTCGAAATGGCCCACTGGTTGTTGACCACGTTCAGGATGACGGGCGCGCGATACACGTGCGCAAAGGTGAGCGCGGTATGGAAATCGGCCTCGGCCGTGGCGCCGTCGCCGATCCAGCCCGAGGCGATGCGGGTGTCGCCCTTGATGGCCGAGGCCATGCCCCAGCCCACGGCCTGGATGAACTGCGTGGCCAGGTTGCCCGAGATGGAGAAAAAGCCCGCCTCGCGGTCGGAATACATGACCGGCAACTGCCTGCCCTTGAGCGGATCGCGCTCGTTGGACATGAGCTGGCACATCATGGTGACGAGCGACACGTCGCGCGCGAGCAGGATGCTCTGCTGGCGGTAGGTCGGAAAACACATGTCGCCGCGTTCCAGCGCCATGGCATGCGCCGAGCCGATGGCTTCCTCGCCCAGGCTCTGCATGTAGAAGGAAATCTTTTTCTTGCGCTGGGCGGTCAGCATGCGCGCATCGAAAATGCGCGTCTTGAGCATGGCGCGCATGCCCGCGCGCAACTGGTCGTCGCTCAGCTCCGGCGCCCAGGGCCCCACCGCGCGGCCGTCGTCGTCGGTCACGCGCACCAGGCTGTAGGCCAGGCCCAGCGTATCGACCGCCGCGACATCAATAGGGGGTTTGGGCACCTCGCCGGCCGGCGAGACCTGCAGATAGGAAAAATCCGTCTTGCAACCCGGACGCCCGGTGGGCTCGGGGACGTGCAGCTTCAGCGGCCCGTATTGGCTCATGTATTGTCTCCACGCTTGATCGTGTCATGCGTCTTTCTTCTGTACAAGGCGCCGCGCGGAGGGATGGCCCGCGCGCCGCCGTCGCCGTCCGCGCATAAGGGATAAGCCATGCGCGGACCCGAGGAGATTAGCACAGGGGAGCGTCCCCGCACATCGCGCCCATGGCGGTGCGGGATGTGCCGGGCCGGGGCTGTCCGCTTATTTCGGGCCGGTCCATTCCGTGACGTAATCGCGGAAGTCCGGACGCTCGACCTGAGGCACGGCGCAGGCGGGCGTGCCCACGGCCAGAAAACCCAGGAAGCGGTAGTCCAGCGGGTCCAGCCCCAGGGCCTCCTGCACCGCCTCCACATATGTGCCCATGCCCGTGCTCCAGAATGCGCCATAGCCCAGCATGTGCACCGCGTTCAACAGGTTCATCGCGGCCGCGCCCGTGGCCAGCAACTGCTCCTGCTCGGGAATCTTGGTGTTGTCGTGGGCGATCTTCTGCGCCACGCCGATGAACAGCGGCACCGCCGCCATCCATTCGCGCACGGCCTTTTCCTTTTCCGGCGTCATGCGCGGATCGCCGCTTTCCTTCACGGCGGCCAGCGCCAGGTCCGCCAGCTTGCCGATGGCTTCGCCGCGGATCAGCACGAAGCGCCACGGACGCAGCTTGCCGTGGTCCGGGGCCGACATGGCGGTCTGCAGGATCTGGTCGAGCTCTTCGGGCTTGGGCGCGGGCGCGCGCAGGAACTTGACCGAACGGCGGGAAGCAAGGGCGTGCAGGGGCGTGACGGCAGTGGAGGAAGTCATGGGCAGGTGGGTGCGCAAACGTCGTAAATGGTAAAGAAACAGATTCTCATGATACGCCACGGCGCCGCCGCGGCCGGGCATCTCCACGCCCCGGCCGCGGTTATCGGCCGCGGGTCAGCCCAGGTGCGTGTGGCGCTCCTGGCGCTCTTCGACCTGCATCTCGGACAGGCCATGCAGAATGCCGCAGTCTTCGGCGTCGGGCCGCGCGCGCAGGCAGCGCTGCCGGATTTCCATCAGCTGCGTCTTGAGGTGGGTCAGCTCGGCGATGCGCTCGTCCACGTGCGCGATATGTTCGTCGAACAGCTCGTTGATGGGGCCGCAGCCGCTCTGGTGGTCGTCGGCCAGCGACAAAATGGCGCGGATTTCGTCCTGCGTCATGTCCAGCGCCCGGCAGTTGCGGATCAGCCGCAGGCGGTCCAGATGGGCCTGCCCGTAGCTGCGGTAATTGTTCAGGCTGCGCTGCGGCGCAGGCAGCAGCCCCTCTTTCTCGTAGTACCTGACCGTCTCGACCGTGGTGCCGGCCGCCGAAGCCAATTCGCCAATTCTCATCGCTGCCTCCCGGGCCGGGCCCGCTGGGATCGTTACTTGACCCTATAGTAACTCCAAGGTGTGCAATAGCGTCGTCCAGCTTATCGGAGCCTCATACGCCATGTCCTTACCCCCGGTCAAATCCCCTGCAGATCACCCCGACGGCGACGCCCTGCGCTGCGCGGGCCATGGCTGCCGCCACGGCCATGGCGCTGCTCCCGACCATGGGCACGACCATGGACACGGCGGCCACGGCCATCCTGCCCACGACCATGCCCCCGCCGGGGCCGGATCCCCCTCGCCCGGGCTGACCGCGGGCCCCGGACAGGCCGTCGCCCGGCTGCGCATCGGCCAGATGGACTGCCCCACCGAAGAAACCCTCATCCGCAAGAAGCTCAACGGCCTGGAGGGGGTGCACGCGCTGGATTTCAACCTCATGCAGCGCGTGCTCACCGTGGTGCATGCCGAAGGGGCGCTGGACCGCATCATGGCGGCCATCCATGCCCTGGGCATGACGCCCGAGCCGCTGGCCCGCGAGGCCGGCCGCGCGCCCGCCCCCGCGCGATCCCGCTCGCGCGCGCAGCTCTGGACCATGGGCGCGGCGGGCGTGCTGGCCGCGCTTTCCGAGGCGGTCCATTTCGCCGGCCTGCCCCTGGCGCTGTCGGCCGTGCTCGCCGTGGCCGCCATCCTGACCTGCGGCCTGGACACTTACCGCAAGGGCTGGATCGCCGTGCGCAACGGCAATCTCAACATCAACGCGCTCATGAGCATCGCCGTCACGGGCGCGGCGCTTATCGGGCAGTGGCCGGAAGCGGCCATGGTGATGTTCCTGTTCAATGTCGCCGAGCTCATCGAGGCCCGTTCGCTGGACCGCGCCCGCAACGCCGTGCGCGGACTGCTCGACCTGGCGCCCGAGAAAGCCACCGTGCGCCAGGCCGACGGCCAATGGCGCGAGACGCTGGCCGCAGCGCTACGGCCGGGCGACATCGTGCGCGTGAGGCCCGGCGAGCGCATCGCGGCCGACGGCGTCATCGTGGACGGCCGCTCCGCGCTCGACCAGTCGCCCATCACCGGCGAGAGCCTGCCAGTGGAAAAAACCCGGGACGATCCGGTATACGCCGCCACGGTCAACACTTATGGCTCCTTCGAATACCGGGTCACGGCCGCCGCCGGCGACACCACCCTGGCCCGCATCATCCACGCGGTGGAGCAGGCCCAGGGCGCGCGGGCGCCCACGCAGCGCTTCATCGACCGCTTCTCGCGGATATACACCCCGGCAGTAGTGGCCATCGCGCTGCTCGTCGCCGTGCTGCCGCCGCTGGCGCTGGGCCAGGCCTGGCACGAAGCCATCTACCGGGCCCTGGCCCTGCTCATCATCGCCTGCCCCTGCGCGCTGGTGATATCCACCCCGGTCAGCATCGTCAGCGGCCTCACCGCCGCCTCGCGGCGCGGCATTCTCGTCAAGGGCGGCGTGTATCTGGAAACCGGCCGCCACCTGAAATGGCTGGCGCTCGACAAGACCGGCACGCTCACGCACGGCAAGCCCGTACAGACCGACATGCGGGAATGGAACGCCGCGCCGACCGGCGCGGCGCCGGCGGCGCAGATCGCGGCCAGCCTCGCGGCCCGCTCGGACCACCCGGTGTCGCTGGCGCTGGCCCAGGCGGCCCGCGCGGCCGGCGAACCGCTGCTCGAGGTGCAGGACTTCGCCGCCCTGCCCGGCCGCGGCGTGAGCGGGCGCGTGCAGGGCAGGCTGTTCCACCTGGGCAACCTCCGGCTCATGACCGAGCTGGGCGTTTCCTCGGCCGAACTCGAAGCCCGCATGGACGAGCTCGAAAAACAGGGCAAGAGCGTCATCGCGCTCACCGATGGCGAGCGCCCGCTGGCGCTGGCCGCCGTGGCCGACACGGTGCGGCCGGCCAGCGCCGCGGCGGTGGCCGACCTGCACGGCCTGGGCGTGCGCACCCTCATGCTGACGGGCGACAATGCGCACACGGCGCGAGCCATCGCCTCCCAGGTGGGCATCGACGAAGCCCGGGGCGACCAGTTGCCCGAAGACAAGCTCGCGGCCATCGAATCCAAGCTCTCCGTCCAGGGCAAGGTCGGCATGGTGGGCGACGGCATCAACGACGCGCCCGCGCTGGCGCGCGCCGACATCGGATTCGCCATGGGCGCGGCCGGCACCGGCACCGCCATCGAAACGGCGGACGTCGCCCTCATGGACGACGACCTGCGCAAGATCGGCACCTTCATGCGCCTGTCGCGGGCCACGCACCGGGTGCTGGTGCAGAACATCGTGCTGGCGCTCGGCATCAAGGCGGTATTCCTGGCGCTGGCCATCACGGGCCACGCCACGCTGTGGATGGCCGTGTTCGCGGACGTGGGCGCCAGCCTGCTGGTGGTGGCCAACGGGCTGCGCCTGCTGCGCGCAGCGCCTGCCGCGCCGCCTCCCGCGGCCGCCGGCGCGGCCTGAAAAGCGCGGGCCGGCGGCCTCAGCCGGCCTGCTCCTCCTGGGGCCAGTCTCGCAGCACGGGCGCGTCCGCCGCGCCCGGGCCCACGTCCCTCAGGTGGTCGTCCTGCAGGATCGACATGCGGTAGGCGTCGCGGTAGGCGCCGTTGGAAAAGAACTCCTCGCGCAGCAGCCCTTCCACCTTGAAGCCGCAACGCTCGTAGATGTGCACGGCGGCGGCGTTTTCCTTGTCCACCACCAGATAGACCTTGTGCAGGTTGAGCACGCGGAAGGCGTAGCCCACCGCGATGCGCGTGGCCGCCTTGGCGTAGCCCCTGCCCTGGAAGCTCGGCGCGATGATGATCTGGAACTCCGCCCGCCGGTGGATGTAGTCGATCTCGATCAGTTCCACCAGGCCGGCCGGCTGCCCCGTGTCGTGCTCGATGATGAAACGGCGCTCGCTCTGGTCGTGCAGGTGGCGGTCGTACAGTGCCACCAGCTCGTCGTAGGCCTCGTAGGGCTCTTCGAACCAGTAACGCATGATGACGTCGTTGTTGTTGATCTTGTGCACAAAATGCAGATCGCCGCGCTCCAGCGGCCTGAGCCTGATATCGGACACCGTGGTCATGTTTGCCTCTCGAAGTGCGGCCCATTGTAGGCCCGGCCGGCACGGCCCCCGCACGCGGCCCCGCCTCACGCCAGCCCGAGTTTAAGAAAACTCTTATCCATGGTGGCCCGCTCCTCCCTCAAGATTGCAAAATATTTCCGCACCTTTCAGAAATATTGCATTGCTGTGCCCAGCACAGGCCACCGCCGAGCCACCAGGAGGAATTCGGGCCATGGAGAACCAAGAACGCGAGCTGCTGCTGACGCTCACCGAAACCGTCCACAAGCTCGCCGAAATCATCGCGCACAACCACGCGCAGCTCGAGGCGCTGCGCACCGTCATGGTCGGCGTGCACGGCGCGCTCTGCGGCGAGCCCGAACTGCGGGCCCGCATCGAGGAATCGCTGGCCGCCTCGCTGGAAGGCAGCTACGCCATGGTGCTGGGCACATCCCTGTCCGACGACATCCTCACGCTGCGCGAGCAATGGCTGTCGGCCCTCATCCCCGCCGACGTCTGGAAACGCCTGCGCGCCCGCACCGAAGCCTGACCCCGCCGCCTGTTTTCCCGCGCGGGCGCTCTTTCCATGCCTGCGTCCCACCCTCTGGAGCCCCCCGATGTTCAGAAATATCACCCTGCGCCGCGGCATGCTCGCCCTGTTGCTGCTGCTGGCGGGCGCCATGTTCGTGTCCAACGGCACCGCCTGGATGAGCCTGCGCACCAGCAACCAGAACCTGGCCGCCGTCAACGACAGCTATTCCCTGCAGGCCATCGAGCTCAGCAACGCCTACCTGGTCTTCCTGCGGGCGCGGCTGATCATGGCGAACGCGTACATGGACCTGCAGCAGGGAGATTCCAAGCAGGCCGCCGCCGACCTGCAGCGCGCGACCGCCATGCACGCGCAAGCCGCGGCCCGCCTGCGGGATTTCATCGACGCGCCGCAGCTCGACGGCACCCGGGACCACGTGGCCGCCCTGACCCAGGCCTACGAGCGCTACCAGGCCGCCGTCGACGCCCAGGTGGAGGCGCTGGCCGCCCAGGACCCCGCCAGTTTCCAGAAGCTCGCGGCCCAATCCCGCGCCGTCACCTCCGAGTTCAACGCCGCCGCCATGGCATTCCTCGAGGCCATCGACAGAATCACCAACACCATGGTGACCGACGCCGCGCGCGATTATGCCCGCGCCCGCGCCATCGCCATCGCCATGGTGCTGATCTGCGTGGCGCTCACCGTCCTGGGCTGGACCTTCATGCGCAAGGTGGTGCTGCAGCCCCTGCAGGAAGCCGGCGCGCACTTCGAGCGCATCGCCCAGGGCGATCTCACCGCGCGCATCGAGGTGCGCAGCGCCAACGAAATCGGCCAGATGTTCGCCGCCATCAAGCGCATGCAGGAGGCGCTGACGCGCACCGTGTCTTCCGTCTATCGCGGCGTCGAGGAAATCACCGTGGGCGCGCAGCAGATCGCCGCCGGCAACATGGACCTGTCGCGCCGCACCGAAGAACAGGCCGCCTCGCTGGAAGAAACGGCCGCCTCCATGGAGCAGCTTGCCGCCACCGTCAAGCAGAACGCCGAAAACGCGCGCCAGGCCAATGCGCTGGCGGGCGGCGCGTCCGAGGCCGCCGGCCGCGGCAGCGCCGTCATGGCCGAAGTCGTGCAGACCATGGAAGGCATCGCCACGAGCTCGGGCAAGATCGTCGAAATCGTGTCGGTCATCGACGGCATCGCCTTCCAGACCAACATCCTCGCGCTCAACGCGGCGGTGGAAGCGGCGCGCGCGGGCGACCAGGGCAAGGGTTTCGCCGTGGTCGCGGGCGAGGTGCGCGCCCTGGCCCAGCGCAGCGCCCAGGCTGCCAAGGAAATCAAGAATCTCATCACCGATTCGGCCGCCTCCGTGCGGGCCGGCTCCGAACAGGTCGAACGCGCCGGCGCCACCATGAACGACCTGGTGACGTCCGTGGCGCGCGTGGCCGACATCATGGGCGAGATCAGCGCCGCCTCCGAAGAGCAATCGGTGGGCATCGACCAGGTCAACCTCGCGGTGTCGCAAATGGATAACGTCACCCAGCAGAACGCGGCGCTGGTCGAACAGGCGGCCGCCGCGTCCAAGTCGCTGGAAGAGCAGGCGCAGCATCTGCGCCAGGCCGTGCACATCTTCAAGATTTCGCCGGCCGATGTCATCGACATGAATGCCGGCTCGCTGGAGGTGCGCAAGCACGGCGGGGCGCTGAACGCGCCCGCCGCCGCGCTCGGGCGGGCCTGACCCGGCCGGGCCTGACCTGGCCGGGCCGGGCCGGCCTGGACAGCGGCGGCGCGGGCCGCGGCGAACTGCCGCGGCCCGCGCCGCCGTCCGGAAACCGGAAAAATCAGCCCTTGGGCCGGGGGCTCGCGAAGTCTTCCAGCGCCAGCCCCTTTTCCTTCAGGATGGCTTCCAGCACCGGCTGCAGGCGCCCCAGGCTTTCCTGCACGGCCTCGCGCACGGTGTCCACCATGACCTGCGTGCCGCGCTCGATTTCGATGTTCACCAGATCGCCCGGCCGCCTGTCCTCGAAGACGGTCATGCGCCGGGTTTCCGGAATGAGCCACACCTCGAACCAGCCCTCGGCGCGGTTCACCTCGGACACGGTCAGGCTGGCCCCGTTGATGGCGATGTAGCCCTTGGCGAAAACGTATTTGCGAAACGCCTCGGGAATGTCGAAGCGCATGCGGCAGTTGGTGTCGGACGCGTCCACCTCCAGGACGCGCGATGTGAAATCCACGTGGCCCGACAAAGGGTGGCCGCCGATTTCGGCGCCGTCCTTGGCCGCCCGCTCCACGTTGACGCGGCCGCCTTCCCGGTAGGCGCCCAGCGTGGTGATGGCCAGGCTTTGCAGCATGACATCGAAAGTGGCGCGGTCCGGCCCCAGGATTTCAGTTACCGTGAGGCAGACGCCGTCGGTGGACACGCTGGCGCCCACGGCCAGGTCGGCGCAGAAGCCCGGCGGAAAATCCAGCGTGAAGGTGCGCAGGCCCTCGCGGTCGGCGATGCCCGCAATGGCGGCGGTGCCTTGAACAATACCTGTGAACATACGGATCCTGAATGCGGGGCGGCGCGCCCCGCAGGCAAAACATCAACGGTAACCGATATTTTGCCAGCCGGCCGCGCCGTCCGGGGATCCGCCGCCGCGTTCAGTGGCGCACCGCGATGGTCTTGAGCGTGGTGAAGCCGTACAGCGCCTCGAAGCCCTTCTCGCGGCCGTAGCCCGATTGCCGCGAGCCGCCGAAAGGCAGCTCCACGCCGCCGCCCGCGCCGTAGTTGTTGACGAACACCTGCCCGGCGCGCAGCTTGCGTGCCAGGCGCAACTGGCGCGCGCCGTCGCGCGTCCAGACTCCCGCCACCAGACCGTACAGCGTGCCGTTGGCGATCTCCAGCGCCTGCTCCTCGGTGTCGAACGGAATGGCCGCCAGCACCGGGCCAAAGACCTCTTCCTGGGCCAGGCGGCTATGCCAGGGCACGTCGCGGAACAGCACCGGCGGCTGGTAGAACCCGCCGGCGGGCGCGCCGTCCTTCAATTGGCCGCGCGCGGCCACCTTCATGCCCTGCGATTCGGCCTCGGACAGGAAACCGCGCACGCGATCCTGCTGGCGCGCATTGATGAGCGGGCCCACGTCCAGATCCTGGGCGGCCGGGCCGGTCACCGTGGCGGCGAATGCGTCCGACAGGCGCTTGATGACGGTTTCGTACACGCCGCGCTGCACCAGCACCCGGCTGCCCGCCGAGCAGGTCTGGCCCGCGTTCTGGATGATGGCGGCCACCAGCACCGGCATGGCCGCATCCAGGTCCGCGTCGTCGAACACGATCTGGGGCGACTTCCCGCCCAGTTCGAGCGTGACCGGCACGTGGTTCTCGGCGGCGGCATGGGCCACCAGCTTGCCCGTCTGGGGCGAGCCGGTGAAGGAAATGTGGTCGATGCCGGGATGGGCGGACAGGGCCGCGCCGGCTTCGTGGCCGTAGCCCGTGCAGATATTCAGCGCGCCGGGAGGCAGCCCCGTCTCGGCGGCGATCTCCGCCACCTTGAGCAGCGACAGGCAGGCGTCTTCGGCCGGCTTCACCACGCAGGCGTTGCCCGCCGCCAGGGCCGCGCCCACGCTGCGGCCGAAGATCTGCAGCGGATAATTCCAGGGCACGATATGCCCGGTGACGCCATGCGGCTCGCGCACGGTCAGCACGGTAAAGCCCGGCGTATAGGGAATGGTTTCGCCGTGCAGCTTGTCTACCGCGCCGGCGTAGAACTCGAAGTAGCGGGCGACGGCGGCGGCGTCGGCGCGGGCCTGCTTGATGGGCTTGCCGGTGTCGGCGGACTCGATCTGCGCCAGCTCCTCCTGCCGGTCGATCAGCGCGAAAGCCAGGCGCATCAGCAGCCGGCTGCGCGCGGCCGGGGCCATCTGGCCCCACTCGCCCTCGAAAGCGGCGCGCGCGGCCCGCACAGCGCGGTCCACGTCTTCCTCGCCCGAGCGGGCGATAGCGTCAAAGGGCTGGCCGTCCGAGGGGTTCAGGACGTCGATGGTTTCTCCGGTGGCGGCAGCCACCCATTCATTGGCGATAAAGTTCTTATGGCTCACGGTATGCGCGGGGTAAAGTGGCGGCCATGCGGCCGGAAATGGAAAGTGTCTCCGCATGCCAGGGCCGGACGGCGCGGGCATGGCCGGCGGAACGCGCCGGTTCTTGTCTGTCTGGTTCTGGCAGACAAAGTACGGGAGCGCCCTCCGACTTGTCAATTGCACTAACAGCTTTACACCCGAACCCCGCCGTTATCTGCATAAAAATACGGGTTTACCCTGAAACCGGTACCGATTTCTTGCACCGATCGTTTGTCACCATGATTGACAGCCTGACCGATAGCCTCCCCGCAGGACGGCGCCCATGAATTCCCTGGCAACGCCTGCCGCCACCGGTCCGGCCGACGACGCCGCGCGGCCCCGCCCCGACCTGGACGTGCTGGCCGAAGTGGCTTCCGGCCTGGGCTACGTGCGCGCCGAACGCTTCGCCGAACGCGTGTACGAAAGCCTGTTCTATGCCATTGCCACCGGCAAGATCGCCCCCGGCGGCCGGCTGCCCTCCGAAATGGAACTGGCCGCGCTTTTCGAAGTGTCGCGCCCGGTCGTGCGCCAGGCGCTGGACCGCCTGCGCGAAGACCAGCTCGTGGAATCGCGGCGCGGCTCCGGCAGCTACGTCCGCGCCAAGCCCGACCTCATGGGCGGCCTGCCCGCCATGGACCCCGCCAAGCGGGTCAGCCACATCCTGGAAGGGCTGGAACTGCGCCGCGTCATCGAGCCGGAATGCGCCTATCTCGCCGCCCTGCGCCGCACCGACGCCGACCTGCGCGACATGGACCGCATGCTGACCGGCTACGAAGAAGCCGACGCCAGCGGCGCCATCGCGCACCACCACGACTACGGCTTCCACCGCGCGATCGCGGCCGCCACCGGCAACCAGCGCTTCGTGCAGGTGCTCAAATCGCTGGAATACGACGTAAGCCATGCCGTGAATCTCATGCGCCACCTGGTGCACATCCAGCCCTGGAAGCGCACCCGAGCCGCCATAGAGGAACACCGCCACATCTACCGGCTCATCCGCGACCAGGACGCGGAGGGCGCGCGCAACGTCATGCGCGCCCACATCGAAAAAGCCCGCAGCCGCATGCTCAACAGCGGCTCCGAAACCTGACGCCTGTTCCGCCGCGCGAAGCGCGCAACGGCGCCGAAGCTCCTGCTTCCCCTGCGCCCCGTCAGGGGGCGGAATCCGGCGGCGTATGGCGGGCCGGCGCCGCGCCGAGCTTCGCGTCCGTGTCGGACACCGACCACGCCACCACGCGGTTGCGGCCGCCCCTCTTGGCCCGGTAGAGCGCCTGGTCGGCGCGCTCCAGCGCCGTTTCCGCATCGGGCGCATCGTCCGGACAGCGGGCCACGCCGATCGAAATCGTGATGCGGCCCACTCCGCCCGGCATCTCGCGCTTGGCCGTGGCCGCGCGGATGCGCTCGGCCACGGCGAGCGCCGCCTTGGCCGTCGCGCCCGGCATCACCACCAGGAATTCCTCGCCGCCGATCCGGCAAGGCGCATCCTCGCGCCGCACCTGGGCGCGCATGATCGTGGCCAGCTCGACCAGCACGCGGTCGCCGGCGGCATGGCCGTAGGTATCGTTGACCCGCTTGAAATGGTCCAGGTCCAGCGCCAGCACCGCGAAGGCCCGCCTGCTTGCCCGTTCCAGGGCATGGGCCAGACCCCGGCGGTTAAGCAGCCCGGTCATGGGATCGGTCAGCGTCTCGGCGTTCAGCTCGCCGATCCGGCGCTGATGCTGCTCCAGGGTGGCGCGCACCGCCTGGCGCAACTGGTCCGCCTCGAAATACCAGGCGCGCACCGACCGCAAGATGGGCTCGCCCCGCCCGCAATCGAGCTCGCGCACCGCTCGCGCCAGCGTCGAAAGCGGCTTGGCGATGCCATACCCCATCAGCGCGATGAGCACAATGCACACCAGCGCCGCCGGGATGGAATAGAGAAATATGGTCCACATCAGGCCGCGCAGCGGGCGCAGCGTCACGGACAGCGGCCGCTGCACCACGATGCCCCAGCCGCCATGCCTCATGGGCGCGTAGGCGGCCAGCATGTCCTCGCCATCGGCCCGCACCACCCTGCCCTCGGCGCCCCCGCCTTCCTTGAGCGCGCGCACCACGGTATGGTTGCGCGCGCGCAGTTCGCCGCGCTCGCTCTCCTGCCGGTACAAAACCTGGCCCGAGGCGTCGATGACGTAGCTGTATGAGCCGTCGCGATGGAAATGCTGGCTCAGCAGCTTGTCCACCTCGGTATCGCGCTGCAGGAAGATCGCCCCCGCGACCAGACCCAGGTAGTTGCCCTGCGCGTCGCGCACGGGCTCGGTAACCGCCACCGTCAGGCGCCCCGCGCACAGATAGGGCGCGGTCACGTTGCCGCGCTCCTCGCGCGCGCGCAGATCCGCCCCGCTCAGATCCCAGGGCTCCTGCGGCAGCGAGGGGTCCGCGGCGGCCTGGGCCAGCACCTTGTTGTCGCGGTCCACGATGAGCACCCCTGCCAGGCCGTCGGACTGCTGCGCCACGCGCGCAGCTTCGTCCTGCAACGCCGCGGGCGAATCCATGATGGCGGGGATCCGGCGAGCGCTCACGGTCAACTGGCGCTCGATGGATTCCATATAGAGGTCCACGACCTCGGCCAGCTTTTCCGCATAGGCCAGGTTCGACTCCAGCGTGCTCGCGACCAGCAGCTCCTTCTGGGCCCGGTACGCCGCGAACAAGGCATTGGAAAACGCAATGCCAGCGCTCAGGACGGCCAGCGCCACGATGAGGTAGACCAGGGTGATGCGCGTGCCCTTCAATCCGCGAGTCCTCCGCCGCCCAATGCGCGCCGCGGCCGCCATGCGGCCGGATTGCGCATCCTACAGCGAGAATCGGCCCCCGCGCATGAAATTCGCGCCGGCGCCACACGCCGCACGCGTCATCCAGGCACTTGCCGCCGCTCCAGCTCGACCAGCCTTTCCCCGCCCGCGCGGCGGTAGATGCGGTCGGATTCCCGCGTCAGCCGCTCCCCGGAGGTCAGGCGAAACACATAGTCGGGCACGACGCCCTCCTGGGTGCGGCGTCCCACCCGGAACCGCTCGATGCGAAACAGCTCGCCCGTATCCGAACGGGCAAGCACATCGTCGAGCCTGCGTATTTCCATTGACATGGCGCTCCCCTCGGGTAACGGCGCGCTCCCCCGCCACCGCCCCTCCTGCGCAAAAACCAGGCCTTATTTGGAAACGCCAAAATACGCCGGCCAGATTCCTCAACAATAGGGAGTATCACTAACGGCGGCATCGCCGCCCCGCCGCCGTTTCCCGGCGCGGAAACAAACAAGCCCTCTTGCGAGGGCTTGTCTGCATGGGCTGCCGCATGGCGCGGCAGCCGGGTAAGCCGCCGATATTTACAGCGGCGTGATCTTGGTGGCTTGGGGGCCCTTGGCGCCCTGGCCGGCGATGTAGCTCACGCGCTGGTTTTCGCGCAGCTCTTTGTAGCCGTTGCCCTGGATTTCGGAGAAATGGGCGAAAAGATCTTTGCCGCCATCTTCAGGGGTAATGAAACCAAAACCCTTGTCAGCGTTGAACCACTTTACGATGCCTGTTTGCATGGATATTCCTTGATGAAAGACGGACACGTGTCCGGAACGAGACGATCAAGGAAGGATATGGACAATGATGGCGCACTCTGCAATTCGCACACAACCGAACGGAATCGCTACTCTTGAAGATCTGCGGGCACTATGAGGCCCGGGACCGGACGAGTCAAGCGATATTTGACTCCCCGCCCGGCGCGCTTGCGGAAAAACATGTAACCGGGCGGATTTCACGGCATTCGCGGCGGCGGCGCGCCGTTCCTGGGGACGCAGCGGCGGCGCGCCTCGCCCCTGCGCGGGGCCACGGTATCATGTGCCATCATCCGCCACGGCAAGCCCGCCATGGCACCATAAGAACCACCGCTGGGCCGTCCGCGGGCCCGCGCCTCCATAACGATCTGCCGAAACCATGAAGTTAGCCACCTGGAACGTCAACTCCCTCAACGTACGCCTGCCCCAGGTGCTCGCCTGGCTCGACGCGAACCCGGTGGACGTGCTCTGCGTCCAGGAGCTCAAGCTTCCCGACGACAAGTTCCCCCAGGCGGCGTTCACCGAAGCCGGCTACCACGCCGTGTGGGCGGGCCAGAAAACCTATAACGGCGTGGCGATCCTGTCGCGCGAGCCGGGCCAGGCCATGGTGCGCAACATCCCCGGCTTCGAAGACCCGCAGCAGCGCGTGCTCGCCCTCACCCTGCCCAGCCCCGACGGCGACCTGCGCGTGGTCTGCGCCTACTGTCCCAACGGCCAAGCCATCGGCTCCGACAAGTACGCCTACAAGCTCGAATGGTTCCAGGCCATGCGCGACTGGCTCGCCAGCGAACTCGAACAGCACCCGCGCCTGGCCGTGCTGGGCGACTACAACGTCGCTCCCGCCGACGAAGACGTGCACAACCCCGAAAAATGGGAAGGCCAGGTGCTCGTCTCCGAGCCCGAGCGCCACGCCTTCCGCGCCCTGCTCGATCTCGGCCTGACCGACTCCTTCCGCCTCTTCGAGCAGCCCGAGAAATCCTTCAGCTGGTGGGACTACCGCCAATTCGCGTTCCGCCGCAACGCCGGCCTGCGCATCGACCACGTCCTGCTCTCCGAGCCCCTGGCCAAGCGCTGCATCGCCTGCGTCATCGACAAAGCCCCCCGCCGCAACGAACAACCCTCCGACCACGCCCCCGTCGTCGCAACGCTGCAGTTCGCGTAGAAAAAAATTCGAGTCCAGTTGCACACGCATCCGGATTTCATGTATAGTTGCGGTCTTCTGATTTTGGGGCGGTAGCTCAGCTGGGAGAGCGTCGCGTTCGCAATGCGAAGGTCGGGAGTTCGATCCTCCTCCGCTCCACCAAGATTCCCTGTAAAAACAAGGTACTACGTCTAGCGATGTAGTGCCTTGTTTTTACAGGGCAGGTTTTGCCACAACAGGTGTGGCAAATTTGTGGCAAGCGTGGCACCCCATTGGAGGCTCCGTCGCGCATCTGCTGCTTCACAATGCGACGTATCGTCGCTATCATGGTGGCACTCGTGCTGAGGACGTTGAGAACGGCTTCGATACAAAAGCAAAGGGTGTACTCACCGGCATCGCCATCCGGCTACACCGACAAACCGCAAGCCACGGCCTGTTCAGCAACCGCACCCCGTAAGCGGATCGGATGCGGCAGGAAAGGATGCTCGTAGAGCAATCGCCCACGATGATGCCGCCGGTGTTGTGATGAGGCCGGATTCCAAGGTGCGGATTCGCTGGGAAAACGAGGGCAATATGGGGGAGACCCCGTCATGGCTTGTACATGGCACGAGCGGCAGAAGCAGCCCTAGGCAATCAGACTTCGCCCTTGGCACAAGGTATGGCACCGCGGACTCATCCGACTTGGCCTGCGCACGCGCTGGCCAGATCGGACAAGGGCCACGCCATGCAATCCCTACTGACCGTAGAACAGCTTTCGATTTACCTGCACAAGTCCGTCACGAGCATTCGCAGTGACGCACATCGCAACCCTTCCTCTCTTCCGCCGATTTGCCGGCTACCGCATACCAAACGGCTGCTTTGGCGTATCGAGGATGTAGAACGTTGGCTTGCTAGCCATGTCATCGGCGTAGCGAGCACCGAAACATCCGCTCCGGTCCCTGCGCCGAAACGCGGCCGACCGACCAAGGCCGAACAAATTGCGCGCCAGCGCCAAGCCACGCAATCCGCGACTACTGGCCGCCCTTCCCCATCGTATCGGCTGCGGGGATGAGGCATGAACATCGACATCCTGGCGGCCTTCGAGCATGAGCCGCCTGCATTGGATTTCATTTGGCCTGGATTCCTGGCTGGAACCGTCGGAGCACTGATTGCTCCTGGTGCGACCGGCAAGAGTTTCTGGGCATTAGAAGCTGCTATGGCCGTCGCAGGTAATGCCGCTGGCACCGACTTGTTGGGCTTGGCACCTCAAGGTCACGGGCGGACGCTCTACCTGGCCGGCGAAGATCCCGCACCTGCATTGATACGCAGGCTTCATGCTGTCGGGAAACACCTGCCGCCCGATGCGCGCACCGCAATCGCGGAGAACCTAACCCTGGAGCCGATCATGGGCTCCGGCTTCAACGTCATGGCTACCAAGTGGTTCGCAGACTTGGTGCAACGCGCGGAAGGCTGCCGACTGGTCGTCCTGGACACCCTCAGTAGAGCTCATCAGCTCGACGAGAACAGCAACAGTGACATGTCCAAACTGATCACCATGCTGGAACGTCTCGCGGCCAACACTGGCGCCGCAGTACTGTTCCTGCACCATGCAAGTAAGGGAAGCGCACGTGACGGACTACTTGATCAGCAACAAGCCGCTCGAGGCGCATCGGCATTAATTGACAACGCTAGGTGGTGCGGCTATGTCTCCCGCATGAATGAAGAGGAGGCCAGGCGCTTAACCGATCGACATTTCGACCACGCTCCCATCAGCGTAGATAGACGAGGCTTCTTTGTTCGCTTCGGTGTTAGCAAGCAGAACTACGATGCCCCCCAGATCGACCAATGGTATCGGCGACACGAGGGCGGCGTACTGTTACCGATAGAGTTGCTGGAAGCCAAGCAGGATGGTGGGAAGGGACGGCATCGTGAGCAAGCATGACTTAACCCACGCCCGACATGACCCCGCGCATTGTTTGGCTCCCGGCTTATTCCGCAGCCTCCAAAATGGCGAGCGCAAGCGAAGCAAGCTCGACGTGGTTTACGACTACGGCAATGGCAAGCGCATCGAGTTCAGCGGTCCGGAGCCCCTCGGGGCTGATGATCTCCGCATCCTGCAAGGACTGGTGGCGATGGCCGGACCTAGCGGCCTGGTACTGTCGCCTGAACCACAAACTGAAGCTGGACAGCAACTCCGGCTATTCCTTGAGCCGAAATGGGAAGCTGTCCAGCAGGATGCCATGGTGGTCAAAGGCAGCTATCGGGCCCTAGCCCGCGAGATCGGCTATGCCAACCCCGACGACACCAAGCCAGTGCGGGAGTGCATTGAGCGGCTTTGGAAGATATCCATCATCGTACAGAACGGTACAAAGCGGCAGGGCTTCCGCTTGTTGGCCGAATACGCCAGCGATGAGCAGAACGGCAAACTGTATGTCGCCCTGAATCCGTTGATTGCCCGTGCCGTCATGGGCGGCGGACAGCACGTCCGCATCAGCATGAAAGAGGTGCGGGGACTACAGACTAGTCCGGCCCGAGTGATGCACCAACGGCTATGCGGTTGGATCGACCACGGCAAGACCGGGCGCGTGGAGTTGGACACGCTTTGCAGCTATGCCTGGCCTAATCTGGCGAACTCTAACGCGCTCAAGAAACGCCGCCGTATTGCTCGCAGAGCCCTGGACGAACTTACTGTCGTAGGCTGGACAGTGAGCGAATATGCCAAGGGAAAATGGGAGATAAAGCGCCCACCACCCCCACGATAACAGTACCCTATCCCCACGGTAACGGTACCCAAACCCCACGGCAACGGTACCCGCGCCGACCAGGAAAACCTAGGCTGGGCGTGGCTTTGACCCCTGTCTGCAAAATCCATCCAGGATTCTCTAAGAATCTCCATCATGCGCGGCGCAGCCCGCGCTTGAGGCGCGGCCTGGCCTTGCCAGTCGGCCATGGGCCGACGGTTGAACACCAAGGAAAGTGCGGGTGGCCGTCAGATCGCCTACGACGACCACTGCGGCCGTCTAGGACTCAGCTGGCCCCCGGGGCCGCCGGATCGCACTTACAACGCCGCTACGGCTGCTATAGGCCCTCTGAGGCCATTTCCCCGCAGCCGCTCCCCATTCTTGGCGTCCAACCAGGCCGCAGGCCGCGATCAGAATTTCAGCGCCTAGATTTTCCGCCCCTCAAGTGTCAAAGAACGCAATACAAATCAGGAACATGTGCCCGACAAAACCACGAAAACCGGGCGTTCTACGTTCCGGTCTGATCGTTCTTTGACAGATGAGGCGGCCCCGCTGCGCGGTCGTCGCTCGCGAGAGTCATACGTTTGCAGTTCCCTGTATTTGCCTGTTTTTAGTTGGTAGAGTCTTGGTAGATGGCGGTCTATCGCCCCGAAAAAACGGCCTTTCGCTGTATTCAGTCGATTGCGGCCTTTTCCATGCAATACACCGCCTTATGCAGAACGGGCTGCAATGATTTTCCTTGGAGTTTGCAGGTGCGTGAGCCGGGCAGGATAGGTGAAGTTAGCTAACCGGCGAGCCGTTCATCTATCTTCACTGTCCCTTATTCGCACCTGGTGGTGCTCAACGGGCATCCTGCTCTGCGAGGCGGGCCGGCTACCGCCGAGAGGTGGAACGCCAGAGAGAAGAGCACAGGCGGCCCTTGCTCTTGTGCTGTCAATTGAGTACAATTGCAGTCAATGACGTCAATAATGAGGTTTGACTATGGCAATCCTGACAGTGCGGAATGTGCCGGACGAGGTGCATCGCGCTCTGCGCTTACGGGCCGCCGAGCATGGCCGCAGTACAGAGGCGGAGGTGCGCGAGATTCTGGAAAGTGCAGTGAAGTCGGAAAAGCGCATCCGCATGGGCGACGCGTTGGCGGAGCTTGGCCGCCGCGTAGGGCTGACAAACGAAGACTTCGCAGTGTTGGACCAGGTGCGCGACAAGGTGCCGGCAGAACCGATGAGGTTTGAATGATTGTCTTGGATACGAATGTCGTCTCCGAGGCGATGAAGCCCGAACCCAACCCAGCCGTGCGAGCTTGGTTGAATGAACAGGTAGCGCAAACCCTCTACCTGTCCAGTGTGACGCTGGCCGAGCTGCTGTTCGGCATCGGCGCGCTGCCGAACGGGAAACGTAAGAAAGGCTTGGGCGAAGCCCTGGACGGCTTGCTCGAACTGTTCGGCGAGCGGGTGCTGATGTTCGACACCGAAGCAGCTCGCCATTATGCCGAGCTGGCGGTGAAGGCCCGCACAGCCGGAAAGGGATTCCCAACACCCGACGGATATATCGGGGCTATTGCGGCCTCCAAGGGATTTATCGTAGCAACACGCGACACCAGCCCTTTTGAAGCGGCTGGGCTTACTGTTATCAATCCTTGGAACCATCAGTAAATCCAATCACTACTTGACACCGTGATCTGATCAAAAAGGCCGGGCTTCGGTGTCGCCCAGGTCAATTACCGGTAGCTCCGTGGCGCAGCTACGCGACGAGCCTTTGAACAAGCGCGCTTGCTCAAGGACGCAGCCATTCATCGCGAGGTAATGACCATGAAGCAGCACGTTTTAGCGGCTAAAATCTCTTTCTCCATAGCCCTCACCGTTGGCGTCACCGCGATGCCTGCGCACGCAGGTATCCCGGTCCTTGACGGCACGAACCTGTCGCAGACCACCGTCACCGCGATTCAGCAGGTTGCGCAGGTTCAGAAGCAAATCGAGCAATACCGGACGCAGTTGCAGCAGTACGAAAACATGCTGCAAAACACCGTCGCGCCGGCGGCCTACATCTGGGACCAGGCGCAGACCACCATCAATGGGCTGATGCAGTCCATTGACACCCTGAACAACCTCACCAATCAGGCCGGTAGCCTGGATGCCTACCTGGGCAAGTTCCAGGACGTGTCCTACTACAAGTCGTCGCCTTGCTTCACCTCGTCCGGCTGCTCTGACACCGAACGCGCAGCGTTCGAGAAAACCCGCGACCTGGCATCGCAGTCGCAAAAAGCGGCGAACGATGCGCTGTTCAAGGGCATCAAGGATCAACAGGACAACCTTAAGGCGGACGCACGCCAGCTCGAACGACTGCAATCGAAAGCGCAGGGCGCGCAAGGGCAGATGGAAGCCATCGGCTACGCCAACCAGCTCGCCAGCCAGCAGGCTAACCAGCTCCTGCAAATCCGTGGCCTGCTGCTCGCGCAGCAGAACGCCATCGGCGCACGGATGCAGGCACAAGCCGACCGCGAAGCGCAGCAGGAGGCCGCGCACAAGGCATCCACGGAATCCAGGATCGGGCAGACCGCCAACCCGAAAAACTGGCTGCAAGTGAAGCCGTAAGGAGGGTGGGAAATGAGGAAATCAACGGTCGTTTTGACCGTCCTCCTCGTCGCATTGGTTGCCGGCTGCGATAACAAGCAACCGGCCCAAATGCCCGAGGTGAACGCGGAAAACTGCACGCTCGACCGCATCCAGAAAATCGAGGATCGGGCGACACGCGAGCAGTTCGCCGGCGCGTGCTCCCGCAGGTCGGGAGCGATTGCGCCGACCGAAAATCCTAAGAACTGGCTGGAGGTGAAACCATGAATAGAACTGCGGTCGTTCTTAGCCTCGGCCTGGCCTTCGCGCTCTATTCATCGGGCGCGGCCGCCGAGCTGACCAACCAGGGCATGCTTGACCAGGTGGTGACGGAGTTCGCCAGCAAGGCGGCGAACTGGAAAACCGCGATCATGGATGCCGCGACCTGGCTTTTCTGGACCCTGGGCACGATTTCCCTGGTCTGGACGGGCGGCACCCTGGTCATGAAAAGGGCCGACATTGGCGAGTTCTTTGCGGAGTTCGTGCGCTTCATCCTGTTTTTCGGCTTCTACCTTTGGCTGCTCCGCAACGGGCCAGACTTCGCGGATTCGATCATTCGGTCGATGCAGCAACTCGGATCGAAAGCAACCGGCATATCGTCGGTGACGCCATCCGGCATCGTCGACGTGGGCTTTATGATCTTCCAGCAGCACGTCAAGAATTCGTCCGTGTGGAGTCCGGTAGATACCGTCATCGGCGCAATTCTGAGCCTCGGAATCCTGCTGCTGCTCGCCACCATTGCCGTCAATATGCTGCTGGTCCTGGTGTCGTCGTGGTGCCTGATGTACCTGGGAATCTTCTTCCTGGGCTTCGGCGGCTCGCGCTGGACCTCGGACATGGCGATCAACTACTACAAGACCGTCCTCGGGGTGGGCGTCAACCTGCTCGTCATGGTGGCCCTGGTCGGGATCGGCAACGATCTGCTGACCGGGTTCTACGCCAAGATGAGCAAGGGCACGCTCAACTTTGAGGAAATGGGTGTGATGCTGGTTTTCTGTCTGGCGCTGCTGTTGCTCATCAACAGGGTGCCGCCTCTGGTCTCCGGCATCATCACTGGCGGCGGCGTTGGGGCTGCCGCCGGCCTCGGCAACTTCGGGGCCGGTGCTGTCGTCGGCGCAGGCATGGCGGCAGCCGGCATGACGGCGCAAGCCGTGGCCGCTGCTGCGTCCGGCGGAGCGTCGATCGCCGCGTCCGTCGCCGGCGGAGCGCAGGCGGTCATGGCGGCGGCCTCGGCCGCAAAGGCCGCTGATGGAGGTGATATGCCCGGCACGAGTAGCGGCGGCGGGAAAGCTGGCGACGGTAGTGGTGGCGGTGCAAGCGGCGAGCCTATGGCCGCAGCATCCGGCGGCGGTGCAACGCCGATGGCCTCGGCCGCCGGCGACGGCAGCTCGGGTGGCGGTGGTTTCTCTGGCGCGGCCGGGAAAGCGGGCCGGATTGCTAAAGGAACAGTCGCCAACCTTGCCAAAGGCATCGGCTCGATGGCGTCGGCCAAGGCCGGCAGCATGGGGGACACGGCCAAGAGCCGGATTGCAGAGACAACCGGCGGCAAACTCGCCGCGACGATTAAGGCGGCCAGCAGCTGGGCCGATGGCAACACCTTTTTCGGCTCGAATGACGACGCGACGGCAGCAGCCAGAAATGACGAGGTGGCCGCGTTCGTGAATCGACCTGAGGCGACCTAAGGCGTGTCGGCCGACGATGCAACGCCGGCCGACACTTCCACATTCCCACCTGATGCAGAGGTGAAATCATGGCAACTATCAATCCTAATCAATTTTCTCAGGCAGTTCAGCAAGCGGCGGCGCAGTTGAACGCTATCGACTGGCTGGACCAGGACGCCGCACGCGAGCTGGGGCCGCTGGCCGAAGCAACGGCCAACCTGTTCATGGTGCTGTTCTACCAGGCGGAAACGGGTCTTGCGACGCGCGAGGACTTCTCCCAGGCCAGGACAGCTATTCAGCTCGCCTTGCATCAGCCTCACGGCCACAACTGACAGGAGGAGACATGGGAATTCTTCGGAAAAGTTTTGCGGCTGCGCGCGAGGATGGACCGGCGGGCGTTGTCGGCTATCTGGCGGTGTTCATGTAATGACCCAGCAGAACCTGCTCAGGTTAAGCGGCTAGTGCAAATGCCTCAGCCGGGGTCTTCATGCCGAGCGCCTGGTGCGGTCGTCGGTCGTTGTAAAAGCGTATCCAGTCGCCGATCACGCGGCTGGCATGCTGGATCGTCTCGAAGCGATGCCGATG
>Ga0180217_1000320_pt1 | contig 84756 bp, 40 predicted proteins | sample eDN3rd37CBELigOP_FD_128521 | JGI IMG/M metagenome (GOLD analysis project Ga0180217, IMG submission 128521) | Enriched Organic Plus compost microbial communities from Emeryville, California, USA - eDNA 3rd pass 37_C BE-Lig OP (version 2) (version 2) ...
CATCATCATCATCATCATCATCATCATCATCATCATCATCATCATCATCATCATCATCATCATCATCATCATCATCATCATCATCATCATCATCATCATCATCATCATCATTATCATCATCATCATCATCATCATCATCATCATCATCAACTCACAGTTCAAGCATAGACTTTAGTCAGGAAGTCAATACCAAGAGAAAAACAAACAGTGGCTTGTAAACTTCAAAAATAACAGTCATGATCTGTCACCATGCTTGCTAAGAGGCGAGCCAGTCTTCAAACGAGTTTGAAGCTACATAGAAGCAACTTGAACTCAATTGTTGATACTATGGTTTCAGGAGGAATCGCGTAGCTGATTCGAAGGGGACGCTACGCCAGTGCATCGACATCCTCGAGGATGGTGGAGAAAGACGTGGGCAATAACGTCTCCACATCGCAAGCATCAGCAAGCGCACAAGGCATGGTGTGCTCTTAGCTTTGCTATCAATATTTCCAGCTTCTCATCAGATTAGATTCATGGAGTCTTGTACAAAGAATCAGCTGAGGCGAGGGTGGAGTGCTGATGATGCGGTGAAGTCCATTTTGGGGTTGAGATTCATGGCTGAAAGCACAAGTTTAGCTGAGGCGAATGCAAGAATGTATAAAAATGATATTAATGCGTGCGATTCAAAAATCCATTGGTGAAGCAAAACAGAAACGATTAGCATGCTAGTGTGCCGATGAAATGGAAAGTTCCATTAACAAAACATTGATTACATACGTCACACTAGCAAAAAATGATAAACAATGCAACAAGACGAGAAGTCTCGTAAGCAACAAAGAATCGAAACTAAGTGATGGCGTGAAGGAGCTCACTTGACTCATTCTGTGTTTGGTACGATCGTAGCTTGTGGGCAAGGGCCATCGTAATGGGTATTGAGCGGCACCAGAAGGACGTTAAATATGAAGTCCCTTTTGCCCCATTTCTGATGTGCCCTGTCCAAAAGAGCATCGAAGCTGAGGTTGAAGATATGCGTAAATTAGTCTGAACTAGGCTGCTCAGTTATGATTGATTATACAGCACAAATGAAATCATCATACTGACACAGGAACAGCTCGGACCGCGTTGTGAGAGGCAGAGAATAAGATATCTCGGAGAGTAGAAGAGCTATCAGGATTGTAGGACTTTGCCTCGAGGAGCAGGATGAGGGTAATTATTAGCATGATTAACGCAAAGGAGAGACTATGGATAGATGCCAACAAATTGGGCGAAGTAAGTGATACTGTGGATTGGACAGCTAATCATCAATTGACAGTAGATGACGATAGGGTGAAGGGCAGGCTGGTACTTCCACGTAGGGGATCGAAGCTGGAGTCCTCGGAAGCGAACATTGTAGAAATTAGTATTGTAAGTAAGGAGAAGATACGGCTCGTATTGACATCAGGGCATGATGTCTACAGAGTCCATAAACATTAAGGGACCGAAGGCTTTGACGCAAGTTAGTGAGGTGATGTCAAAAAGAATTAGGTGTAGTCGTTATGATTAAATTATCGCACGATCTACTCGCGCCCATCGATGAGCTTCATTTGGCCTACCAGTTGTCGCTATATGAGTCAAGCCGTGCGAGTGATAGTGGATAGATAGGGTTGCAACTACCTCCAGAGTGTTGATGATTTGGAGGGACAGTGCCGGTGTCCAGACCGAGTTCGGATAAAGTATCACGACTATACGGAGTCGAACATATCGAAGACATGGGCCCCGTGGCCTTTGGTCCGTGGGAAAGAGCTACGGCCAAATCCGAGGGTGAATCTGCTACTATGGAATTAGAAGCGGTCTCTCCATCGTGCGATGATTGAGGTGATGAGCTAGAATGATGCGAATCAACGAGTGCCATGGCTAATGCTAGCGCTGAGCCGGGAGCTGGAGCATCCTGATTAAGCTTCCCACGCTCTGGAAGTTGTGGCGGGCTGCCAACATGCAGGGTGAATGAGGAGGCAGAACACAGCGTGTCTGTTGTGAAGAGATTTGGGCAATTGAATGAGCGTGCGGTTGAAGGGTGCTCTGTGCTTGGATGAGACGGTTGCCGGTCCGACAGGGACTGGATGATGCGATGTGGATGCTGTTCGTCTAATTGGTTATCATTATTAGTCGAATGGCCACTTTCATGACTTGCATCGCCTGCAGGGATCGCTGGCATAGTACAAGCCGTGGTGGATTCATTCTTGGAAAGAAGCTGGGGGACAGAGGAGAAGGCCGTCTGGATAGGAGGAACATGCAATGGAGTTTCAGGAGGGGTTGGTGACAGGTCCATCGCGTCGACTTGTTTACAACGTTTTCGTTTTTGGAGTTTCTTTGCGCCAGTGGCATGCGGTTGGCTTGAGCCAGACCGAAACGGCTCGGTGTCATTGTTTGGATGTGGCATGGCTGGAGCACTCATATCATCCTGGGGTGGCTTGTGGTGTCTGCGCCGCTGTTTGAACGTAGGTTGAGCATATGGCACGTGCCCCATGGATGCACGGGCGTGCAAGGGATAGGGAGGTTGGTACAACGGTCGGGTTTGAGGGCATGTACCATGCAATTGACACGAGCATTCACGAGGGCCACAGCAGCTGTGTGTACAGTGCTGAGCTGAGCAAAGGTTAGGGAATTCATTCGACGGCTGGTGTTGGTGAGTGCTATGGAATTGCCATGACTGTGGAAGCATAGACCCTTGGGAAAGTGGAGGCTGATGACAATGGTTAGCTTGAGGTTGCCTCAATGCCCATGGGGCAAAGAGGTTAACTAACAACGCTTCGGATTCGCCTAACAAGGGTGGAAAGGTACCATTATGGCCGTAATTGAGGAGTTGATTAATTCTGGGATCTTGAGACTGCAGATTGCGCAGTGCCAAGACATGGAGCAAGGCATTGCAGGCATAGGAATGGAGCTGCGAGACTGGAAACGGAGGATTAGGTGGACAGTTAGGTGTTGTGGAAGGATAAAAAGGGTATGAGGCAGATGTGATTGGGTGTGGATGGGACGAGTGTTGCAATCGTACGTGTCCTGGATTGGTTTGCGGCGGGACAACAGCACCAGGCATGAAGTGACGCTGCGCAGACTGGGGTGGCTTCTCTGGCTTGCTTGTCAGCGCAAACAACGCGGGTACAGAACCATCATTTTCATGTTTGCCTCGCAGTTCTGCTGGTGTTAAGCGCACCTTTTTCTTAGGCCCGCCTACATCCAGAGAACATGGTGAGCTTGATGAATTGCGCATTCGAGGAATTCCGAGAGGAGGCTTAGAAGGCTCGCTTGAAACCAAATGCTGTTGCGAGTGAGCAGGCTGCTCTACGCAAGACGTAAAGCAATTAGGTAGTGCGACTAGAACCGGAGGCCCGGCATTTTGTATCTCCGCAATTTCGGAGCCCTTCATAGGATTCATTTCTCTTGAAACATCCACCTGACCATCTGTGGTCATAGAGTCTGAAGAAGAGAAGACTGCTTTAGGTTCAGTAATCGTGGGTAGCGAACTGTCTGCATCTAGGTTGGGAGGTGACGGAGGAGTGACGGATGTGGCAAGTGCAAGAGCAGGCGGACTTTTGCAACTCGACGACCTAAGGCGGAAGCGTGAAGGCTGTGGAGTGAGGCATGGCGATGGAACGTTCTCGGAATCGGAGGAAGACGATGCGACAGAGATACAATGTCTTTCGTCAGTGAAGACATCGTCAGCGGTCACAAAGTTGCTTAGATCTGTGGGCGCCGGTGCTGAAGTCAGCGTGGAGCCGTCGACCCTCAGGTCATCATTATACTCAGTTGGCTCCTTATGAATGGCAACTGCCGTCGCTTCAAGCGTGAGCTCGCCTTCGAGGTCATCGTCGGCAATGACGCTTGAATGATCACCAAGGTCTGAGTCAGTGTCATCGACAAGATCGCCTTCAACGTCGCAGGGAATCGAGCGGCAGGCGGCAGATACAACGCACCCCGCGTTCGAATCGTATTCAGTTCGTGACTGTCCGGTTTGAGATTCGGGATAAAGCCAGACTTGGGAACTCAGATGCACGTCTCCAGCTTCCTCCCCCCATGGCGCGCCTGTGTAGCTTCGAAGTGATCGCAAGCGTAGGGGTTCAGAGGATGAAAATCGATTGAATGAGACTTCATCCGATATCTCAGGCATTTCGTCACCTGTCGACGTCGTCTGTGGGTAAGATTCTTCTGTACTATCTTTGGTAAGATTCGAATGTGTCGTCGAGTCGAGGTGGCAAGTCTGCTGTTTTGCCCGTGATCTCGAACCGCTGCCACGTGTTTGGTAATTCGAAGTGGTGCTCATGGTTTCGTGAGCAGGATCCAGCTTAACGGCCGGATTGATTTGGGAGTCTGGCACAAAAGGCACTGGGCACATCGAATGCGCATAGCTCCGAGAAGACTCCTTGCTGTCGACGACTCCTCCACCTGCAACCGGTGGATGCCCAGAGAATGAATGGATTTGCAGCACAGGATGTGGAATGAATGGGGGAGAAGGCGTAGTCATTGCACCCAAACTAAAGGCAGACAGCCCAGGCGAGCTCGCGATGTGAGGAGAGTCTGGTGAGGTCCCGAAGAGGGCTGAAGATAACGGAGATAGCGCCGGCATCATTTTAGGCTGACTAGCATCATTCATTTGATAGGTGCCCTGTGGAGGACTAAAGCTTGCATACGGAGCGACCGGGTAGCCTCCTTGAGAAACGGGAGAAGTCATGAATGAGGCATACATGTCAGTTGGACCGGGAGGAGAACTTGTGAAGGTGTCATAAACCGGAGCTGGCGAGGACATCGCAATACTAACCGGTGGCTTTTTTGTTGATCCTTTCGGACGCCCTCGGCCCCGCTTAATTGGGGTAAAAGTGAGCTGCATATGGCAGTTGCCACTCTCGCTCAAGAGGCTGTCGAGATCTGCCTTACCAGTGACAACTGCCCCCTGAGCCTTCAGTGCCTGCAGTGCCTGTAAGGCCTGAATCGATGGCAAGGTTTGGATAATTCTCACTTGCGCTGTGCGGCTAGCCTCAAAATCGTCCGTTGGGGACTGACATTGGCTCGTCACGGATGCATGCTCCTGACTGCCAACTGATTGCGGGCTGTGTGGAAGCGTGACTAAGCTTGCATCATCTAAAGGTGGGAGATTATCGTGAACAGCTGGATCATATTCGACGAGGTGCGGATGTTTCTTCAAGAATTTGACAAGGTTTTTGCGTTTTGGAGCGACGAAGCCTGCAACTTTGCATCGTCTGATCGTATGCCACAAAACTACACGTTCCTCCCTTGGGTTCTTCGGCACCTCCACTGGAAGTACCTCTTCGATGTGCTCTTTAATTCTGACACTGCGTCTGAGAGCGCGCCCAGATTGACCTGCACTGCCTGAGCCATCGGAGGCTTCTGTGGCGGGATCCTCAGGAAGGGTCGAAAATTCGCTTTCTTGCTCGGTTGTCATATGCTGTAAACAAATGCCGTAATAGGTAGTTGTAGGGTATCACTAGAAGAGCACGATGCCTTCGTTCCAGCAATCTGCAAAGCGCCCTCTACCCAGTGAGTTGGATAAACTAGCAGTTGGCTCTAAAGCCCAGACCAATTTAGCTGGGTGAAAACCGAAATGGCCAGGACTGGATGAAGCAGCCGAAAAGCCACTGATAGAAGTCAATAATGCAATTATGCTATCAGATACTGCTCTTGCAGGCGTGGCCAGAGAGATATATAATCTTACAGAGATGCTAAAGACGCCAAGTAACTCCGAGTCGGGGCGATTGGATGGAGGAGCAGTGGTACTTGGCTCAGTCACGTGCCGAGTGTGAGACCGCAACAGGAAGCACGTCACGTCTAGCGTCGATTTTAAGTGGATATCTACATGATGATTCAGGGTGACAAGGTTGATCCAAGATAAGATGGTGCTGAGTTGCAGGTTCCCGTATGGCACACGCCGCCAAAAGTGAGCCAGAAATGTAATTATTCTCAGGAATAGATTGTGGTGTTTTTACCAGGGAACAGGTTCCTGCAAGTAAGCGAGAAATATGCAGAGAGCTGTGCAGAGTATTGACACAACTGATCCATGTCTTTGAATAGCACTAGCACTCGTGTCTCGAGCCTGAGTGCGTTTGCAAATTCGAGTGGCAACTTGGATTTTCGTGGGTAAAAATAGATTCGCGTGTTTCGGAATGAAGATCTTGGTCATACCAGCGAATTAAGATATGATTAAGTCTACCACACGTAGATCACAAGTCTGCAAGCTCACACCGAAATTTGCACTGCAACTGCTCCACGTTGAGACGTCAAAACACGCTCTAGAACAATTTCAACCATATCTCATTTTTCATCGGATACTTGAAATGAGCTATCCGTCCTGGCCCAAATTTATTGAAACTAGCACTCGTGCTTCTAAGACGAAAGACGCTTCGGCAAGGCTTGCTTCGGCCGTGGCTGGTGGTGTAGCTGAAGAAATTGGGGTGAGCCGGCTGCGCAGAGGAGTCAAGGATTTGGATTGACTCCGGCTCGGTTTGTACAAACTTTACACGCAGCAAGCGGGTCGCGTGTCCGGGCCGGGGTCGGAGCACGCGACTAATAACCGTTTAGGGTTGCACTCAAATGGATCCAAATTCACGGCACATATTCACCGAAGTTCGAGGTTGGTCGTCGTTGATGCAGGTATACCACAGAACGCAAGTGTTGACGGCGGCAAATTCAAAACGACCGTGTGAGGAATGATATTACCTCATACTGTGATGCTCTGAAGAGTGTGTCGCGTAATACGCTCGGGTGTTGTAAACTTAAGAAACAGAGTTTTTGTCGGGTTGTATGGACACCGAGCGTACAACGGTACGGTGCATCATAAGAGAGAAGTGGGCTTAATATAGTCGGTACTAATTGAAAGTGGGATATATACAATGGATATAACCTTGACCAGATCTGTCATCAAGTCTGCTCGGCGAGCTTCTGAGTGCTATTTTGAACCGTATAGTATATTGAACGCCATGGTGACGAGTGCTAATGAGACAACCGGGCTAAGTCTCTCACCAATTCGAGAGAATTTCCAAAATATCCCTCGTGTGCTATAAGGAAAGACAAGATGACGATACAGAGTTGGAGTGTGAGTGGGAAGTATGGGCAATTTGCTCGGCAGATTTCATTTACGGATCTGTAAGGCCAATCCGCTAGCACCTACCCCGTCTTGTGCGCCTCCAAGGTGCCTGGAATCCAGGCCTTGAGGTATGTACATAGGCAAATCATCAGCAAAACGACAGTCAGAAGTGACTGGAAGTTAAACACTGCGCTCTAGAGTGACGAAGAGGGAATTCAGGTCGAAGGTAGAGGAAGCCTGATGATGAGTTGCAAGATAAAACGGTGGGATCCAATCTCAAGAAAAAAGTATAATATTGGCTTCAGTATGATCATTCGGAAGTACTGGTCGCACGTACCATATTGCTCTTGTCTACGAATAGCAGGGCTCAAGAGCGTTTGGACCAACGACGATTTCGAGGATGACTCGGCGCTTGAGCGTGCGTTTGAGGTGATTCTCAGTCTACACATAACAGATATGGCAGCGTAAAGTGTTGGTTGTCATTGTAAACGCGTGATACTTCAGTATACGGAGGTTTCTCACGGCGGATCTGGCGAGCAACTCCAAAAACATCGTGAGGCACACTCGGTTCAGCCCCCAAACATTTGTGGCGATAATTTCGAAGAGGATCGAGAGTCATTCGAGGCCATGATGATGTAATTAGCCTTATGTTACTAGGATATAGCTGAATATAGGAAAATTGTCGACAGCCATCAGTATGCAGATTCAGTTCCGCATCATGAGTGAATCAGAACAAAACGGCTCATTTACATTCAATCTTGGGGTTGCCACACGGCTTGATCGCGCCCGGACCACTCAGTGTTACTGGGATAGCCGCAGTCTAACCGTCCAAAGCTCTCCCAACAATTGTATTCGCGCTGAGTGTCCACACCCTCCCGAACGGCTCGAAACCCGTCGCAGAGGGAAAAACTTTGGATTGACCCCCATTGATCAAGAATCGGAAAACCGATATCACTGAGAGCGCATGAACAAAATTCTGCGCTCTTTAAGTAGTACCCCCGTGTTCAAACGCCTTGTTTGTCTGCTGAGCCCAGGCAAGCGCACGACTTGGGAGGTATTCGCGAAAAACACATCCTTTCGCACTTTGAGCACACAGGCTGCGTCAGAGCGCGCCGAAGACCACACGCACATTGAAAAGGTACATTACGAGCTGGAATATGATCATGTATACTCGCGTACGGGTGAGCCAGTGGAGCTAGACCATAGCCGCGCGAAGCATTCCAGCTACGAAGTGAAGCATGCCGAACTGTACGAAATCCGAAACGAGAAAGGTGAAGTCATTTATCGCCAGTATGACGCAGAAAAAGAGCGAGTCGAGTCCAAGCAGCAGAGGGGACCACGACCAGAGCGTCCCGGCGTTGCCTCTATCAACCTCAATAGGCGCCATATGCTAGATCCAGCGACTCCAGAAGAAGAAGTAAACGATGCAAGTAATATGGCTTCGCAAGCTTGGATGCGGAATGCTGTCAAGCGGCCCAACCGTGAGGCAACGAAACTGTCACAAGCAGATGTATCTGAGTTCCTGCAACTAAATGCGCCTCATCTGTGGTTCCCACAAGCCCGCAAACTAAAAAGAAAGCTGGTCCTGCATGTTGGGCCAACCAATAGCGGCAAGACTCACACTGCAATGAAGCGCCTTGCGGAAGCGAGGAGTGGAGTATACTGCGGCCCACTCCGATTGCTAGCTTGGGAGGTTCAAGAGAAGCTCAATTCCAGAGGTATTCCGTGCGATTTGGTTACAGGTCAAGAGTGCGTACAAGTGGAGAACTCCAAGCATGTGAGCTGCACGATCGAAATGGCGAACCTGGAGCGTCTTGTGGATGTTGCGGTGATTGACGAAGCACAAATGTTGGCTGACCCTGAACGCGGTGACGCCTGGACCAAAGTTATTCTCGGAATTCCGGCAAAGGAAGTTCACATTTGCGGTGACCCAACGACGGTGAATTGGTTAGTGAATCTTGGACTGCAGATTGATGAGGATGTGATCGTAAATCGGTATGAGCGTTTGACTAGTCTCTTCGTCGAAGACGAACCAGTTAAATCCATCCAAGATGTTGAGCCTGGCGATGCAATCATCGTCTTCTCGCGAGCCAAAGTATATGATATGAAGCGGTTGATTGAAACACACACGAGTCTTAAGTGCAACATTGTTTATGGAAGTCTCCCTCCTGCAGTTCGCAAGCTACAGGCGTCAACCTTTAATGAAAGCGCAGGAGAAGAACGCGTGCTGGTTGCGACCGATGCGATTGGCATGGGACTTAACTTGAACATTCGACGAATCGTGTTCGCCAACATTCACAAATTCGATGGCGATACTGAGCGTCAGCTTCGACCTTCCGAGGTGCTTCAAATCGGCGGTCGAGCAGGTCGGTACGGATCCGTGTTTCCTGAAGGCTATGTGAATGTGCTTGCTTCGCACGAGGCTCTCGAATACGTCCGTGCTGTCATGGAAGGACGAACTAACTATCGTGGAGACTACCATCGCAAATCCTCGAAACACAACACGGAGAAGCCAGGCTCCACAACGCAGGCTCTCAATGCCCTACCCAGTCTTGAACGCGCTTGTCTGCTTCCTACTGTGGATCACCTCTTGGCATTCATGTACCGCTTCCCGAAAGTTCCACTGTATCGGTATCTAGAGGTCCTCCAGCGAAGAGGCACCGTCCCGCCAGGGTATTTCTTCGGTGATATGTCTGACATGGTGATCACTGCTCGACTCTTGCATGGATACCGACTAAGTCCTGAGGATTTATGTTGCCTATGTTATGCCCCCTTCAGCTTTTCAAGGTTCCCCTCCCACGAACCACTCGCAATCGCCTACGCTGAAGCGCTCTCACAATCACCGAATGAAGTGGATTTAGATGGTAAATCTTCGAATGGAACCGTACCCATTCCGGCCAAGACGTATTTGTCTCACCCAGGTGTACCCGAGGGTGCAAAGGAGATCGGACTGCTCGAGGAAACCTATGCAAACTTGGAGATCTACCTATGGTTGGCCCAGCGTTTTGGGACTCAGCGGTTTGTGGACTATGCCGCTGCGATAGCCGATCGAGATCTCATTGCGACTCTCATCCACGAAGGACTCGCTGCAGGTACGTTGAAGCGCAAGCCAAAGCCGCCCAAGTCTAGCTCGGCCAATGACTCACGACATGGACGTCGTGGTCGTGTCTACAGGTGAGCGAATGTGGAGAAATGAGCTCGGGCTTTAAGACTCTGACGGAATGTCTGTTTGCACATGTACATAGTCGACTCGATATACTAGCTAGTAGCTACAATAAAGACACATCGTGCTGCTACATCTAATGCTGCATGGAGAATCGCGTTGAGTGTGCGTATGTCAGTGGATCCCCAGTGTCAAGACGACTCAAGCAGTTGTGGTGGTGGATTCCTGAAAAATGGGCTGCCTTGGCACACTGTTTTCGGGTGAGTGTAGCTCGGGACGTAGACAGTGCACACGTACGAAAACATTGGTATCCTACACTAGCATTGTGTAGCATCCTATCGCCATGAGCTCTAAGACCGTCACCTCCAGCACGGGCTCAGGAGGCGGCAACATGTTCAAGCAAGTGAAAAACCTCTTCGATTTGTCACGGAATGTGCTAGAATTGTACAAGAATGTCGGAAAGGTACGTCATCCATTACGGGCATAGTGCTAGACTAACTACTGCTGATTAGTTTCCGAAGCAGCTCATGTACCCGACTCCTCTCTCGCTCCCTTTTCCAGGCTGAAAAACGCGCAATCGGAGAGATCAAAAACCAAATTTCGGAATTCGAGTTGTATGTGGGCAAGCTGCGCGAGAGCAACTTGGATAGCCTCCCGCCGGATATTGTCGGTATTGTTGACAATGCTCACCACGACATGGAGGAGATTCGCAAGGCCCTCGTGGAGCTCGGCTCGAGGAAGAGATCTCCTTGGATTGGGTTGGTACCAGCCGCGCGCCCTGTCGTGAACGTTATGGCTCCCACACTCCCGCTTTATTTCTATTTGATCATGACACCGACCGCCATTGCCCTCGTAATCGTTCTGGTTATCGCAGCGTTATATGTGTATCGACAGCATCCCGGCGTCGTTGATGAGCTGCTCGATGCATGGGAAGATGCCACTCTCAAACGCATCAAGAAACTTGGCAGTACAATTGAAGCCCATACGAGCATGATCATTCGCTTCCTTGCTGTTCAAACACAAAGCAAGGAATTCAACAGATACGATGTGACGAAGGTGATCTTCGATCCGAAAGCGCGCGACTTCTGGATCACCCAATTTGGTGCTGACAATCGCCGGATTGAGACGCATGCGTTTATCGATGCCTACCTCCTATGCTTTGCGCCGCAGTCTAACCCACACAACTTCGTGCGCGTGCCAATCCCCAACTCTGTGAAGGAGCGAGAGGAGTTGAAGCAATATGATGCTATGATCGACGCGGACGTTGATGGCGACGTTGTTGAGATCGAGAGCAAGGCGGTTGTCGAAAGCAAAACCAAGGAAGAAGAACGTGGCTGGGTGAGATGTTCGCAATGCCTTCAGCTGGGGCCAAATGCTGCTGCGATTGAGGCTCAATACCCAACGTGTCCACAAAGGCTCAGTAAAGACCTACCAAAGGAAAAACGTCGCATGCTGCATGCAGCGCTCAGTACGGTATTCGATGATGACGAAGATGGCTATGTGCTTCCATCAGACCTGAACCGTTTCTTGAATTACTTCGGCCCCATTGAATCTAGCTATGAACGAGCAGTCCCTTCGCTCGTTAACCTTGAAGAAGGCATCATCTATCCTTGGTTCTATGGGTCGACCCTGGGCGCCCAAGATATCGAGCGACGAATCGCCGAAGCTATGGACATCGCAGCGCGAACCAGCAGCTTTGCAGCAGCCAGACTTGCCATGAGTGCACCTGCAAACTCACTTGAGTCAAAGCAGTGGGATTATCGAGGCGTTTTGCCTGACGGAGCGTTCTACGTTCGCTACTCCTCTCACGAAAATGAGCTAGCTGTAAACTATTGCCGCTATGATAATGCAACCAATCAAGTGATTTGGGACAAGCGAAAGATTGGTAATGACCCTAAGAAAGGATTCTATATCTCCCTTGGTAACGCCAGTGCATCCAATCGCTCCATCCGATACTATCCAAACCTTGCCTCGTTGGTGGACGATCATCCCGAGAAGTTCAAAACTCCTTTCTGTGATCCACTCGCGACGGTTCGCTTTAACATCAGCGGGCGCATCCTTGAGACGCAAGCTGGCATCTTCGCTCCCTGGCCGGAGACACTGCTGGCGCAGCTCATTACCAATTCTAAATGGCGCTCCAAACTCTCGCAAACACCTTATTTCTTTGACAGGGATGCGGATGCATTTAGTGTAATTTTGAATTGGTACCGTTATGGTGTTTTCCACTACTCTCAAGCGACGCTCTCCGATCACCTGTTGGCTAAGGAAGTTGTATACTTCAAGATCCCAGGCCCATACCCTCGAGATCTTGCACAGGCGATCGCCGCGCTCCACAGCTTGGGAACTTCACCTATGCCGAGCCTCGAAATGTATCTCATTTCGCGTACCCCTTCAGTACCAGCCATACTCCAACACCAACCTTCTGTAAACACCTCATTCACTAGCACAAGCGCTCTGGCCCAAGTGCTCTTACGAAACCCCTCACTTGGCTCTGGGGGTGGAAGTATGAGCTCTGGTAATGCTGTAGCCCCATCATTTGAGCGCTTTGGTTCGTTGTCTCGCCCAGCACTTCATCGTGAGTCCTCAACGGGATCTGCTAGTGGGTTGCCGAACCGACCACCTTCTGTAACAGTGAATGCCCTCTACATTCCGAATGAGGATGAAGAGTCGCCACGAGCCATGGATGAGCAGCAGAAGGATTTGTCGACGCTCATCACTGCTGAGGCCATTGAGCACCTCGAACGACAAGAGACCAGTAGTGATAGGGACAAATCTTCGAGTGATGCGGCTGCCAGTGTCTCTGGAAACGATGAGCAAGGAGAGAGGACAGAGCTCGCTGTCTTAACGGCAAGCGAACCGACAAGCGAGGGAGTTACTGAACCCCTAAATGAGAACAAAAAGCCTGGCGAACCTGAAGCTACTATCACAGACTTTGCAAGCGAAACCAAGCACGCTTATGCCGAGGACCACGGAGAGGACCCTAAGCCAGACAAGGAAGCTCCGAAGGATTCTGCACCAGAACCGGACAGCGGCTATGCTACCCTTACACCAGCAACGGCACCTGAGGCTGATGAAGACGCAGTTGCAGCTGAAGGGGAGAGTAAAGACGCAGGTTTGTGCGAGCTAGGCAACCTCCACACGTCCGCGCAGCCTTTGGCGACGAATGAGATGACGCTGTCTGCTCTGAAGGCGATCGCAGAGCGCGAGGGATGGAGCATGACCACGCCAAAGGGAACGAGTATGTACAGAGATTGGGATCGAGCAACAACCGAATCACGCCTTCTGGACGCTGCTCAGCACGATGATCCTGCCAAGACGCATCTGCCTACACGAAAATGGTTTGTGTTTAGATCTTGCTCGGATCCTGAGTTTGAGGTTGTACTGTCGATTCTCGCGGGCAACCCGGTGGCGCCTAAGCACTTCAAGATTTATTACGATGCTCAGAGAAACACTCTTCGCTTGTCTGCCAAGACGGGTCGTGAGTTCCCGACTTGGTACGATCTGGTGAGAGTCGTTCTCGAAGGATCGCAGCAAGAGCCAGAGTGTGTGCCGCTGTAGGAGTGCCTTTGTTGAATATTTTCTCTGATTTACTGGAATCGTTTGACAAGACTGAATACAATGGGATGTTGCCCGTGATTTATTGAGGAAAAGCAAGGCAATCGAAACTTATCTCCGAAGGCTTGGAGCAGGAAGGACAGGAAAGTACATCAGATACGAATTGCTCATACTTTACACGGCAGCATTTCAACAACTGCTAGTTCAAGGCAGGGAATCATGGTAAGGCAAGGTTTCTTCACTCACTTTGCACCGAGGTCGGGTGTAATGGTCGGCTACAGTCAGCTAGCTTTAGCTCTGGCTCTGATTCTCGGTCACAGTAGCGCGCGCCATCATTGTTGGAAGCTCGGTAGGACCTTACCTCGTCGAGTGAAATGGCTGTGACACTAGGGATACACTTCTTGGGATCGTGCGCAGCGTCGTCTCCTTCGAGAACAAACAATCGACGTTCGATGTCACGAATCTGCTGGATTGTTCGCATAATGCCCTCACGGGCTGCAGCACTTGCCGTACTGGCCTCCTCGCTATCAGGACCCAGTATGCGTGACGGAGTCAGGGCAATCGAAATCGAACCGACTGTTGTGAAACAGTCAACTGTCTTCATGATGGAATCCCCGACTTTCGGCATGCAGTTGAAGCTAATAAAGGCAGGCATTTGCATAGCTTCGATGACCGCCTCCTTGCTCAGTCCGGCTAAAACTCCTTCTCTGTAAGAGATTAAATCAATCGCAGCTCCGAAGCAGCCTGGCTTCAGCTTCCAAACTTGTGGAAGTGTCTCGAACTCGCGATCCGTGCCTAGGAAGGCTGCAGCTGCTTCGACCTGAGAGTATCCAACACACCTTCGTGCGACATTGATGAAAATACCCTCGCCACCATGAAGGCGGGCACCGATTTCAACGAGGCAAGGACCCTTCGTTGGAGACAGCATAACCTCAGCATGGCCGCATCCATTGCGGATATTGAGGGCGTCCAATACGTGTTTGGTGTACTCGAAGACCTGTCTTCCCGTCTCGCTCGCGCCATCAACGATGACCATGCCGTGATAGACGAATTTTGCCCCGTTTGCTTCACCCTTTAGGTACCTCCAGCAACCCGCGAGTTTGTGAACGCCATCCTTTGAGACAGTATCCACGACATACTCATCACCTTCCAAGTACTCCTGCAGAAGCACACACGTGTTCATGATACCCAGTTTGTTTGGTCGGCCGAGAATGAAGTTCATCTTTTCTTTAACCTCCTCGGGCGAGGTGCAGAGATACACGTCATCGGAACCACTGGAGCGCGCAGGCTTGACAATCATGCGTTGCTCAGAGGCAGACGAGGAGAAGAAGTCTTGAAGGAACCGCTGTGTATCCTCTGCGTCGAAAAACTCCGTACGATGCTGCTTCACGCTTCGGATCGGGGGCTGACCAGTGGCCTCAGACAAGCGCTTAGAATATTCTCTAAGGGTCTCACCCATGAGGAACTTCTCGCGTCTTGCATCCGTCAGTGCAGTGCCATTGCCCGGTAGCCCAAGTAACTCCGAGAGTTGGTCAGCCAGCTCCACACCGAGCTCTGAACCAGCAATAATTCCGGTGATACAAACCTGAAGAGCCCTGAGCTGATCAACGGTATGCTGCGGGTTTGCGTAGTCAAACCGAAGTGTCGCTGGAGGATCATGAGAAGGATGAAGGGCCGGATGATGTGTGTAAGCGAGTGTTTGGGCATGATGCGCAGCCACTATCATGCAATCTCTTATTGAGAAGCTCCTCAGCAAGTTAACTCAAGAGACTGAGCTTGCACCTGAACGTACCATAAAAATCATTTCGAAGACCAGGCATAATAAGCTTCATTGTGGTGTCTGAGACCTTGTCCGACCATACAGCAATAACGGTTTTGTTTCTGCATTGAAGCGAAGGAGTCAGGGTGAATGGGACAATGAGACGTTGCATTCAGGCTTGATGGATCACAAAAACCATGCCGAAACGTTCTCAACCACGCAACAACAGCTACAACGTACTGCTCAAGCATGTAGTGGGCAAGATTTGCCCCCGTGGAGATGGGATCCACAATGATCGCAGCCTTGGGCTGGATGTTACAGAGGCGGTTAAACGAGTACGAGGAGATCAAGGTCAGAAGACAGAGAGGGGAGGAGAAGATCGTTCGATTAAGAGTTAGTCCAATGGGTGAGTCGCATCGCATGTCAGGGCTTAAATGCAAACGACCTGTCAGAGACAGGCATGCAAGAATCGTCTCGATGCATTGCGCTGCTCGAGCGCACGGCGCGTCCGAACCAGGCCTAGCCGGCGTCGATTTTCAAAAGTGTGAAACGAACCTGGACATTGGAGCTCTGCATTCTCGCGAGTGTTTAGACGGGAATCTTGGGTCTGCGAGTGTCAGAGGGACGGATATAATACAGGATGTGAGGTTTCACGCCGGTCTGCGTTGAGGAAGCCGCCGATCGGGCATCTTTCAGTCGCTCCTGTGAGAGAGATCTACCGCATTCCAAGTCTGGAAACACCATCCAGATCGGCAAGCAACAAATCTCATCAGTTTGCGCGAGGTTTTAAGTTGATCGTCCGAGGCGTTTCGCTGGGACGCCGTACGTCAGGCCACACACAAGGGTCTTTGACGCACCCACGGGGCGCGCAGCTCCCGAGACCCGCTTGCAGGCGAGATCCGCGCGCGAAATGGCCCTGAATCTCGCGGCGTTTTTGGGTTTTCAAGTCAGTGCCAGAGACGTCACTTGTTACGGATTGAAAGGAGTCGGGGGTGATGGAATACCGAGCACTGGTGGATGGTTTCATCCAGCTCGTCGACCGATTCGGACATTCCGAATACTAGTGTATCTCCGCATAAACACGGGCTTGCGACTTGAATCGTGGCGTGATGACACTGGGGTTGAGGAGCACGCACTGGGATCTTTCTTGAAATTTATTCCATTTCCCCCCAACCCTCAGCCAACCTCACCCAAACCAGCACCCAGGTGCATCGGACTGTCGCGTTTCTCACAGTTGGATGGTTTGTGGTACCACCCCACCCCACCCCACCCCACGTGGTGTCAACATTGACCCTCACATCTAGCACTGCAAACTAAGGCTATGTCGGAAGAAAAGACGGACCTGTATGTCCCACCGGCCAAATTCTGCCTCCACTCGTCGTTTGGACACACGCTCCTGAAGAGCTGGAACACACCTCGAACTGTGACTGCGGGTAACATCCTGTATCCCATTTTTGTGACCGCGGGCACGGACGTTAAGACCGAGATTTCCTCACTCCCTGGCCAGTATCGCTGGTCTGTTGACCGCCTGCCTGAGCTACTTGATCCTCTGGTCGAACTCGGCCTGAAATCTGTGCTCATCTTTGGTGTCGTTTCAGACGAGTCTCTCAAGGACGAACGGGGCAGCTATGCCACTATCCCTGACTCCCCTGTGATCCGCAGTCTCAAGTTCCTCTCCGAACGATACCCGTCGCTTCTGCTCGTCACAGACGTCTGCCTGTGTGCGTACACTTCTCATGGCCACTGTGGCATCCTCAAGGAAGATCGCAGCATTGACAACCAGCCCTCCATCAATCGCATTGCAGAGATCGCTGTAGCATACGCCAAGGCGGGATCGCGCTGCGTAGCGCCCTCAGATATGATGGATGGCCGCATTGGCGCCATCAAGGCTGCGCTGCGAAAGGAGGGTTTGGACTCCACCACTGCGGTTATGGCATACTCCGCCAAGTTCGCCTCCTGCATGTATGGGCCATTCCGTGACGCCGCTGGATCAGGTGCCAAGTTTGGTAGCCGTGCAAATTACCAGCTTCCCCCAGGCTCTCATGGTCTTGCCGTGCGCGCCATTGAGCGAGACATTGCTGAAGGAGCCGACTTCGTGATGGTCAAGCCGGGTGGCCCTTACCTTGATGTTGTTGCAGAGTGTGCTAAGATCGCCGATAAGGCAGGTATCCCCGTGGCAATCTACCAGGTGTCTGGTGAGTACGCCATGCTGTATCACGCCGCCAAAGCTGGCGCCTTCGGCCTTGAGGAGGCCGTAATGGAAAGCCTTAATGGAATGCGTCGTGCAGGCTGTACCATTTTGATTACATACTTCGCAGAGCTTGCTTTGAAGGCGATCAAGAACCAGTAATAATTGTAAAAATACACTGTGCATTATAACTACAGCTATAAAGTGCATCTGCACCCAAGAACGATTGGTTCCATTTACTCGCTGCTAAGGGCAGATCGCTGTCCTGATTCGGGAGCGATCACAAATTGGATTGAGATGTCCATAAAAAACTCGACAAACCACGTTGTTACCTATGCTTCAATGATGCTCGATTGCAGTAGTGTATTGTAATGAGCGGCGGACATGGAGGAGGCATAGATTTGGTAGAGATCTTTGTTGCGAGAAATAATCTAACAATAGCTGTGGAACCTAGTCTGCTATGGGAGGGCAGTTCCTTGAGTGGCATGCATCAGACGATGATCTCTTCGGCGAGCTTAATATATGTCTCGACTTTGGGAATGCTGCTGAGCCTGACAGGCGGGTGGAAGAGTGATTATTTGGGTGGTGCTGGGCAACGTGTGAAAGCGCGACCAAGAGTAAAGCTAAGCAAAACAATAACAAGAATCTGCCAAACTGCCAAGACGAATTCTCGTTGCAAACCTGTTGCTTTGGGATTAATTCCTTGCGAGACCTCCTTGTTAAAGCTTGCGCTTGCCTTATCGCCGTCTTTTTCTGCATTTGATGCGGCTTGTTTCCTTGCAGCATCAAGCATATTGCTCAAATCGGTGATCTCCTTGCGGTGTCGTTCATCCTGAAGTCGCAAGCGGTCGTATTCGCTCTGAAGGGCATCGAGCTTGCTCTCAGTGGTCTTGACTTGCTGTGTGAGAAGCAATGAATAAGCAAGCATACCCTTGTACTTCTGTTCGTACGTCTGCGAGGCGTCACTACCTGTAGGAGTTGCTGCTTCACCAGAAGCGCCAGAGGAGGGCGTTGAGGCTATTTTGCGGATGTTGTCAGATGATGAGGCAACCGCTGCTGCGGCTATGGCCTCTGCTTCTGCTGTGAAAGTCTCAATGTTACGCGCCTTCTTGCCGGCATTGATCTGGCTTGTACTATTTTGAGAGCTCTCGGGCAGCTCATGGGCGCTCGCCGCAGGCTGTGGCTCACTTTCGTCTGTTACAATCGCGGAGCCAGAGGCTGATGTTGTTAGAGAGCTAATAGATCCCATCGAAGGAGCCTCCTGAACAATGGCAACATTTTCGGTGTTGGGAATAGGCTCATCACCATGAGGCACTACAAGCATAGAAACCAACCGAAGCTGCTGCAAGTTCTGCTTGCTAGCCTCCTGTGCTTTCCAATATGCGGTGATATGCTCTGGCGCTTGGAAGTCGTCATCCGCGCCTGGAGGAACGGGTGTTGCTAGGATCTGGAAGCGATGTCGTTGATCAACCATCTCCGCCTCGCTCTGTGCGCCACGCAACAAAACGATGCACCGAAGGGCCTCGTGGGGCTCAAGCACGCCTTGTGTAGGTCGGACCTGATATTGGCCGGGTGCGGTTGTCTTGATCTTAAAGAGCACCCGCTGATCAGTCAAGTTGGTGATAGTCAAAGGCTGAGTCTGGTTAACCGTTCGGACTGGGAAGGTTAGTCCTGGGGGTATAACCGTAATGTAATCTTGGGATCGATCAGTCATGTTCAGATGAGTAGAGTCCGCTTACGTTACTTAAAATTATTATGGATGGCCTTCTGCCCAGCGGCTAGAGATTACGTTGGAATGAGAAGCGAGCTCGGGAGAGCGTTTCGGCCAAGCTGCTAGTTTTCAGAGATGAATGTGATAACAGAAAAGATCACTCAAGGCTAGCGTGAGGTTGTCGTAGTAGACCGTTAACGAAGCGTGGTCTCCACTAGCACACGTTCACTTGGCCTTCAGAGATATTGGTGCCGCTACAAAAGTTCGTTGGAAGGGAGCAGGAGCGCTGTGTGAGAACACGTTCCTGACGCAATGCACTGATTGATTCTTGGATACTAGGCCCCAGGTGAGACGCTACTGCAATGGATCTGTGTAATTAGACGCGGCGGGGCCTGCAGCTGTGGAGCTGGCACGGTGCCAACGTCAACCGAAGTTAAATCCTTCGCAGCAATGTAAATTGTGCAATAGATCTCAGCAATAATGTCGTGCTCTGGCCCAGGTTTTACCGCTTTAGCATTCAGTAGATTCGATCTTTGCGAAGCATTCCCATCTATGTCACTGCACTGATGCCATTCACCCAGAACACGACCTCAAAGCTTCTGTCACACTGGTCGTCTCAACGTTTGAAGCTCGACCACTCTTGCGGGGACGCAAAAATTGACCGCAACCGAGAGAGCGGAGGAGACTATAACCGTCCTGGCCCGGATTTGTGTCTGGATGGGAAATACTCGGTGGGACTTCCGCGGTTGATGTGGCGTGATACGACCAATGCATCTGTCATATATTTCCTGCAATGCCCGTGAAGCGCGGTTTTAATCATTATAATTGAGTTTATTGCCCACCGCCAATCGAGACGAGTGAATAACAAGCCCCAATTCACGAAGATATGAAACTGTCATGATACGTGCTTTTCACATGCGTTGTTGCGTGTGGTAGTGCGATTGCGTGAATTATACGCGCATGAAACGCGGCTCTAGGCCAGTGTGAATCGTATCCGGCCTATATGTGTCTTAGAGAATTACCCTTAGTCTGTGATCCAAGGGTGTACTCTTGATCGCTGACTGCACCTCACTCTCGATACCAACGTTTGTGAATATTCGCCGCGCTGCTTGTAGGTCCTACACCATGAGTACCCTCATCGAGACCGAGGAGAAGCAAGTGCCCAACCAGGACGGCCACCCAGCTGTATTCACGGAGCCTGTCCCTCCCTACAACTTTTACTTCACTCCTGAGGCTATCGCAGCACGCAGCACCAACCCGCCGGATCCAGCCACTGGCAAGAACATTCACTGGACATCGGACCCTACGGTGGAGCTGCCTATCAAGATCGGTACACGCCCCGGTGCTCCTGAATCCGTGCCACCTACCACGGTTATTGAGGTGTTCAAACGAATCGTCTCGAAGTATGCCAACGAGCCTGCCCTCCAGGTGAAGCGAGATGGCAAATGGGATGTGTACACGTGGCGCCGCTACTACCAGGACTGCTGCCGCTTTGCCAAGGCCTGCATTGCTTTGGGTATGAATCGATTCGATGGTGGTTGCATCATCGGTTTCAATTCTCCCGAGTGGTTCATTGCCAACAACGGTATCATCCTGGCTGGTGGTATCGCAACGGGTATCTACACCACCAACAACGTTGAAGCAACCGTCTACGTTGCCCAGCACTCGGATTCTGTTGTCGCTGTGGCTGAGGATTCCACCCAGGCTGCAAAGTTCTTGGCTGGCCGTGACAAGCTTCCCAAGCTCAAGATGATCGTTCAGTACACTGGCAGCGTCGCTCCTGGCCAAACTGGCGTAATTAGCTGGCATGACTTCCTCAAGCTTGGTGAGAAGGTTACTGACGCTGCATTAGACGAGCGCATGAACTCGCAACGTCCTGGTCATTGCTGCACGCTGATTTACACATCTGGTACCACTGGTAATCCTAAGGCTGTTATGATCAGCCACGACAACTTGACATGGACCGCTTCTGCTGCAATTCGCGCCTACGGTGTTACCGCTGGTGACCGTATAGTCTCCTACCTCCCCCTCTCACATATTGCTGCGCAAATCATCGACATCCATGGTGCCATGGCCGCTGCTGGTTTCGTCTCGTTCGCTCAACCTGATGCCCTTCGTGGGTCGCTCGTTTCTACCCTCCAGGAGGTCCGCCCTACTCTTTTCTTCGGTGTACCTCGCGTGTGGGAGAAGATTGAGGAAAAGATGCGCGCCGTTGGTGCATCCAATGGTGCCATCAAGCAGGCACTTGGCTCTTGGGCAAAGAGCGTCGGTCTTGCTGCCTCTTGGGCTCGCCTCAAGGGAGAGTCGTTGCCTTGGACCTATCCTATTGCGAACTACATTGTATTTGAGAACATTAAGAAGGCGTTGGGCCTTGATCAAGCTCGTGTTCGCACAACCTCGGCTGCGCCTATCTCGAAGGAGACTCTGGAGTACTTCATGTCGCTTGATATGATCCTGTATGAGGTCTATGGTATGAGCGAGTGCACAGGTCCGCACACAATCAACCGGCCCGGCTACACGACCATGTTCAGTGTGGGTAAGCCTTTCCCTGGTGTCTACATGCGCCTCGATAACCCTGACAAGAATGGCAACGGTGAAATCCAGATGTGGGGTCGCCATGTGTTCATGGGCTACATGAAGGCCGAGGATGCGACTCGTGAGACAATCGATAACAAGGGCTTCATGCGTACGGGTGATCTTGGTCGTACCACACCTCAGGGCTACCTCTACATTACTGGCCGTATTAAGGAGCTACTCATCACCGCCGGTGGTGAGAACGTCGCGCCTGTGTTGATTGAGGAGGCCGTTAAAGCTGAATCTCAAGTCATCTCGAATGTGATGGTTGTTGGTGACCGTCGAAAGTACCTCGTTGCATTGATTACCTTGCGAACAGATCCTGACGCAGAAGGCAATCCCACCGAAAAGCTGACGGAGACTGTGTGCAACATCTTGAAGGCCGAGGGTATCAATTGCACTTACGGAAAGACCACGACCAAGGATGTTAAGAAGGATCCTGCTTTCTTGAAGTACTTGGACACTGTCGTCGCTCGTGCCAACAAGAATGTCATCTCCCAGGCACAGCGCGTAGCAAAGTTTGCTGTTCTTGACCAGGACTTTACACTTGCTGCGGGTGATCTCACACCTACCCTCAAGCTCCGTCGTCGCGTCGTTACTGAGAAGCATAGTGCACTCATCGAGTCTCTCTATGCGGAAAACCCAGCGCCAGCGGCTGGTAATCCTAGCAAGCTCTAACGTCTCTTCGATGTGTAACCGTTACTGTTCGAAACAAGTCAGTGTTAGGAGAGTCTGCTGCAGTTCTCAACAGTTACCAATGCTCCGAGGTATCCCATCCGACGCTAGATGTACAAGCGCAGCTCTTGTTTAATTGATGCAATAAAACCAATGAAATATCGCATGTAGAGCCCGCCGAACGGCACTTAACGAACACTCAGTCGCACCTCTACGCAGGTCGGTAGTTTATGACACGGGTGTATGGCTATGTTAAATTGTCGGTAGTAACGTATCAAGATGACGTCACGAACCAATTTTCCACAAAATCAGACATTGCAGAAGGGACTATATCACCGCAATTACTCGAAGGCGAGCTCTCCGAGCACTCGCATCAACTCTTGGGCCCACTTACGAATCTCACGCTCACGCTGGTACAATCGTTCGCGCCGCGTGTCTTCTTCAATCATGGCCTGCAAGCGATCTTGCTCACGCTGCTCGAAAAACACGGCTTGCAATCGGGTGGATGTGCGTCGATACTGTTCGAAGGGTAGGTCTTCAACCTTGGGTTCAACCTTCGCCTCAGGCTTCGCCTCAGGCTCTTGCGTCTTCGGATCTGCAGGGTGTGACGATTCTTGGGGTGCACTGTCGGGCGGTAGCGCCTGACCTTCGGATGAACTCTGCGCCTGTGCTCCATCTTGCTTATTGGTATCACTCTTGATGCCCTTGAATCGATTCGCTCGCGCGATCTTGTCCTGAATATACTTGTTGTACTCAGCATCGGTCATCACACGCAGCGTGCCGTAGTGCAGTTTACCTTTGTAGTGCTCGTCAAGGATGTTGAATAGAGCAATGGCGATCTTCTCATCTACGGGACTGTCAGTGTTCTTCAGCTTCGTGATCAAGTCCTTGAGTTCATCCTCATTTTGGCACGCTAGTCCTGACTCGGGCAACAGAGCTTGATTGCTACTGCTACTAGTGCCTCCTTTGTTGCCATCACTACCTCGTGGAATGAACGATGGTTTGTAGTTACCCTTCGCATCATCGCTGGTCAGGAAGCTACTGTAGTCATAGTACGACTTGTATAACCATGATGGCTTGAAGATTTCTGCTTTCGGTGCATTCCTCTTGGCTGGAGCATTCGCCTTGGCCGCATCAGGCGAGGAACTCAAGTCCTCATCCGCAGCAGTCATCGCGTCACCGTTGGAATCGTTTTGTTCTGCCTCCCCATCAGACTCTGGTGCCTTGACCGAAGGCAAATCCGAGGACGAAGGCGTGGATGAGGATGAGGAGGATGAAGACGAAGCGGAACTAGCCGTCAATGCATCTGCAGAAGAGGACGAAGTAAGTGGACTGCACTCAGGCACTTGTTCCTCCTCGACGTTAGCGTAGGAAAGAGGCGGTGGCTTCACGAAAACAGGCTGTCGCTGAATGTAAATACGGCGCTCGTCTTGAGCGAAATAGTAGTAAAGGTATCCGCGAGAGTCAGGACCGAACGGTTCGATTCGCAGTGTGTTCACGTCCTTGCCTCGGAGCTCGCTATGAAGATCCGCAGCATGTGCACGATACTCGCAGATCAAATACAAGATCCTGAGTCGATTCACAGGATCCAAAGATGAAAAACCAGGGTATTTGTCAAAGGCAGTAATACCGATTGCCTTATCCACAGCATGGTCTGTGAGCTCATCTTCAATGCTATCATCACCCGTATTCTTGCCGAATCGGGTTCGCGCGCGGTATGCTCGCGCAGCCTCGAACTCAGCAATACGTCTAGATCGATATTCGTTCCGCTTGATATCTAATTCTGCCTTGCATCGAGCCTCACCTTCAGCGAAAGGATTAGCGCCCTCCCATGTGTCAAAGAGCATACGCAGATCGAATCGCATGCTGTCCGCTAGGTTTTCGTTCTTGGTGCAGACCTCAACAAGCTCAGCTGCAAGTCGGTTGGATTGAAGCACAGAGAGCGGGATTCCACGCTCATTAACGCCATTATCGCCTGCATGTGCTAACTGAAGCGCGGCATACGCAAGATCGTTGTCGACTGAAGCGATGACGGCGAGACTGTTGCTGAGATCGAGGCCAAGCGATGGTGGTGGCATCTTCGACTTGAATTTCAACTTTGTTCCAGGTTCCGACGCAGAGGTCGCTTCGTCGGCTTCTTCCACTTCTTCCTCAGATTCTCCATCCGGCTTGTCCGACTTGACTTTCTTGGAGGAGCCTGAATCGTCCCGAGCTGTGCGGCTACGCTTGCGACCAAGCCCATCGTTGTCATCGCCTTCTTCAGCCTCCTCGTCGTTCTCGTTGTCTTCCTCCTCTTCACCGTCATCTTCCTCGTCCTGAACGATCTTGTCACGCTGCTTTCCTTCCGTCTGGGCACGCTCATAAAGGCGTGTCACAAACAGCTCTACAAGCACATCAAGATCAGCGGGGTCGAAAGACTCATCGGGCAGGAGCTTATTTCGCAGCTTCTTCGATGCGATGAGTAATCGAGTCAAGATCTTGGCCAGGTGAGGGCTTGCCTCAAATGGTCGTTCGGCACAAAGTGCCTTTTCCAGATCTTGGGGTTTCATGGGCTCAAAACGGAAAATCTTGTGTGTCAGATTGAAGAAATGGCACACAGCCGGGATGTCAAGCGAGAGACGCAGTTGGGCAGAAGTTTCACCCTTAGCAACCAGTTCCATTGCCTTATCGTACACATTCCGAATGGTTGGAAGCTGGGCTACGGCTGCACGGTTGATACCGGGAGGTTCGGGAGGGCCCGACTTTTCTGCTGCCGCTGCTGAAGATGATCGCTTCTCAGGCGGTTTAACTTCCGCTGTTTTGTCCCGTTGGGGCTTCTTACGCTCAGCCGATTTACCATCTCCACTCGTCTTCCCATTGTCGGGTGACTTCTTGCTAGCACCCTTCTTGCCTGTAGACTTCCCCTTACCAGCCTCAGCACCATCCTTGCGATCCCCACTTGGTTTCTTCTTTTTGCTTGGCTTCTTTTCGGTGCTCTCCTTGCTCTCCGAGGTATCCTTTGATTTCCCTACTTTATCGGTCTTCTTGGAAGGAGCTTTCTTCTTCTTCGATTCGTCATCCTTCGAGTCATCCTTGGTCGATTTTGATACCTTCTTCGACTCCTTCTTTTCATCCTTGCTGTCGTCAACCGTTCCGGATTCTTTGGCCTTCTTTGCAGGTTTTGACTTCTTGGCATTCGCATCTGTCTTTTCTTCAGCGGAAGCCTTATCAGACTTCTTCGGGGCAGCTTTCTTCGGTCTCTCCTCGGACGCGTCATCGGGCTTCGCCTTCGACGCACCCTTCTTCTGCGGAGCTGTCTCCGCAGTCTTCTCATCCTTGGAATCATCCTCAGGCTTATCCCCGGTGGAGGGGGCCTTTTTCGTAGTACCTGTCTTCTTGCTCGGTGGCCTCTTGTCTGACATGTCATCCTCACTGGATGCCCCCTCATCTCCCCCTCCGTCTCTCTTCGCGCCCTTGGCTGTTGAAGCTTTGGCTGCGCCCTTAGGCGAGGGTGTAGGAGAGACTGTCATTTGATCATCATTTTCATGTTGATCTCCGGCGGGTATACCGTGCTCCACGGCTGACTCGGTTCGGCTATCGGCTGACATATCGTTTTCGAGTGCGGTATTCAGTCGAAATTTCTTCACTTCTAGCGGTGGGGAGTAATTTCGCTAGGTTTCTCCGCGGGCTAGAGGTTCAGGCGCATTATGTGCAGGGTTCAATGACGTAATACTAAGTCCAGGATGAAAACATGCAATAATATACGCGATATATCTGCCCGATCAGTCCAGATCGCAGTCCCGATTGTTTGCATTCCAACGCGCCAATTTCAATTTTATTTCAAAACTCCAGGAGCTGGCGGCCTGGCTGGGGTACTCTGGGTGCTTCGGCAGTTCGAGAAACAACCGCGCCGATGGAGAAGATCGCCGAAAACAATGAAGATGAGAGATCAACTAACCCAACTAGCAACTACCGGTCACACGTTTTATTCGTAGAGGTTCGTATGCCAGCTCTTATCCTGCGAAACTACTAACACTTCATCAAGTGGTCTTGGATCCTGATCAATCTCAAGAGACGGTGGTGATTTCTCCGCCCTCGAAGTAGGCAATATTCGCGAAGAAGGAGACGAAAATTAGGTAAGCATACCATTATTTGTGCTAACAGCCTGATAGATGTACAACTTGTTGCATCCGGCAATCGCAACGCACTCGCGGTTAGGATGCCATGCGGTGTGCAACGCCTTCTTATCCCACTGAATCGAGGCGATATCTGGCGCCTCGAGCTTCTTCTGCTTGGGAACTTGTTTCTTGAGTGACTTGTTGGCTTTGACCTTCTTGCGCGCCGAAGTGCGCATCGCCTCAATCGTAGCAGTTTGATTGGTCGCCATGTTGTGGATAATAAAATTGTTACTGTATCCACCGGTTACAAATTGCTTGCCGTCGGGGGACAGTGCGATCTCAAATTGATCAAAAATATGATCTTCTTCGTACAGTTTGCAGAGCTCCATGCGGAGATACTCCTGGACCGGAACTACGCTTAGCAACTTCGACTCCATGCGTACATCCCAGATCTTGACACTCAAGTAATCTCGCGCCACGATGTAGTTCTCATCTGGAGTAATGGTTGCATCCGAAAGCATATTGACAATCTCGCTGAAGAACGACTTTGTGGCGGGGTCCTCCTCAGAATGGAAGGTCTTGGCGTATTGAGAGCATAGCGCGGCATCTCGCATATCGCACAATTTGACTGCACCTGTTGTGAGACCATACAACATAATGTTGCACGCAGTAGGGTGGAAACTGGCGGTCGTGATGCATTGATTGATGTCCTCCAGCCGCGGTGGCTTGATGTTCACTAGGTTGAAGCACTCATCTGAGCGGTTGGTGTTCCACAAGTGAACTACACAGTCGTCGGATGATAAGAAGGTCTCGCCATCGCTGTTTACACTGATGGAGTGGATACTGAATTGGTGTGCGTTTGCAAACACGCGACGTCTATAGCTGTACGGTGTAGGCTGGTTCGCCTCCAATTCAGTCGTATCTTGACTGGGTACAACAAATTCTCCGTGAGTACCGACCACACCGAGTGAGGCGCCACCACGGAAAGGTCGTCTAGGCTCTCGATCACAGACTTTGGTCAAATGGATCACTTTTGAGTTGGATGACAGCAAGAACATGGCTTGGTTGGTAGCTGGAAGCCACTCTACTTGGTGAATTCGCTCCTCGATGGGGATGTTCTTGAGGCAGTCAAATCCAGGTTCGTGACTCTTGAATTCTACGTAGAAGCAGTAATCCAAGGGGTTCTGGCGATCTCCTTCACTTCCGTAGTTACCTGTCATCTTCCGTAGCCGCTCCGCGCGCGCAACTTCTATGCTTCGTGCGATGGACCCGCTCTCGAACTCTAGCTCTTCATCTGATTCTGGCTCCTCTGATTTGGACTCGCTGGAAGGTGCACGACCTGCGCGTACTCGGCCCTGTTGCCGGTTGATGCAATTCAGCGCATTCTGTGCTTCGAAGATGCAGATACGACCGGCCTTGTCTCCGATGGCTACGTGGTCACCACAGTGGTCGAAGGCAACTGCTGTGACAAGGTCGTCTAGAAGATAGCATTGAACAGGGAGATGAATGGGTGGTAAGTACTTGCGGACATACACACGGGCAGGCTCGCGCTTGGCAATTAATATCACGCATTATGCCTAGAGAGGTCGTCACTCATAGCCAAGTACCGACGCATAGAATAAGCTTACCTGGACTTGAGCTGTCATCACCGAACGCGGCTAGACATTTCCATTCAAAGTCATCGCCCTCGGGAGAGGAGGGTTGTAGATCTCCTTTGCTCTCCATGTGTAAATCAATCTATGTGAGAGAAGCTCCAGTTCACAGTGCGTCCGAATTCACTACGCCTTTCACTCAATTCCACAGATCGAAAGCCCTCCCAATGAAGGAACGTTGATTGAGGCGTGGGCCCGTCTGTATCCGCCTGCGCGCCCAGTATGCGAACTGCGGGAGTAAGCCTTGCGTGGACCACGTCTAGCTAGCGCCGACCTGTTCCTGGCCTCCCCTAACGCGTGTGTAAGGTTGGATCGCTGGCTCTGAGCTCTTCGGTATTTGCAGCAGGGGCTCCCTAGAAGCCTTGCAGCTGGTTACGGGCTGGGTGGGGCGGAGGAAAGGATACTCAAGGTGAGCTATGTTAGATCACGGGCCGGGATAGTTTGTGCGATTGTGCTGTGTCTGCAAACGGGGATCGCAAGGTCGCAAGTTGAAAAAAGGCTCACTCTTTGCGGTGAGGGTCAAGAATTGCGTGGCACCTCTTAGTTATTCTGAGAAAAAGATAGCACCGATAGATCACAACTGCAGAGTGAAGCCCAACACGCAGAACTCCATCGCACTAAACTTGTGCCGAGCCGAGTAATGACATCCAATATCGTCGAGGTTTGAACCTCTTGGAATCGACCCGAGGGGTGTAGAAATATTGTTGTTCCCGAAAATGCCTTGAGGCGAGCTGCTGTTTGTGTCGACCGAAGCCAAGCCAAGCCAAGCCAAGCCAAGCCAAGCCAGGCGAGCTGCTGTGCTGGCTTGCAGACACTCGCCTGTGATTCAAGTCCTGCAATTGTCTGGCACTCTCTCGAACGCGAAGCACTGAAACACAACCAAAAATGGAAACGCGCTGATGGCTGGCTTGTTTATGCATTTACTTTGTAATAGTGGTGGCGCCAGTGAGGAACTAGCTTAAGCGAATGCCTCGGAGCGGGGGATGGACGATCCTCCGAAGCGAGCGAATTGACTCACTCTTGCGTTGACTCGTGTGTCGTGAACACGGTTGGTGAGTACTTCAGGCATTACTCATCATCGTCCTGACTTGAATCTACAAGCCTAACGAAGGTTAATGCGTAGCGACAAGACGAGTCAGACGGACGATTGGTTGTGTTGTGAGGAGTGTAGTGGAGAGAACTGTGGATTGGTTATTTACAGGCCGTAGAGACAGTTGCGTGATGGTCTTAAATCCTCGAAAACCTTATGCCTGCTTTGCACGGTTGAGAATCTTCACCAGATCGACAACACGATTGCGCATTCGGCTCTGGAAGTATGTCTTTGAAGCCTTGATGTGGTAGTGAAGGAAGTTGCGGAACGAGCTAACAAGATCGGCAACCGTAGAAATGACACGGTCCTCGCCACTGTAGGGATTGACAATAAAAGTAAATGTGCCGATGTAGTTAGGCTTCTCGGGAATGGTGTCTGCCTTGAAGTTCATGACGGGAGCACGAGGAGCTTTTCGGCTTGCATTTGCGAATGAAGTGAGGAAGACACGAGCGAGCTCGCGGTCCGCCTTATCGATGAACTCGAGAGCATACGTAACGGTGAATTGTCGCTCCTGAGGGGTGAAGGTGACGAGAGTGTCGTCAGTGGAACGGTACTCGATGGGACCAAGTTCGCTGACCTTGCCCTCACGGTTGGCACGGAGGTACTTCTCAAAGACGCCTGCTACGACGTGGCGACGGATAAGCGAAAGCTTCTGGACAATCTCGTCCTCCTTTCCGGTCCACTGCTCGCGCGTGACAGTCACTGTGACGTCATATCCCTCGGCAGGGGTGGCCTGGATGAAGTCACCATAGACACTCTGGAGCTTTTCCATAGCTCCCTTGTCCTTGATGATGCTGAAGTAGGGCACCTTGATCGAGACACTCACAGCGGACGTCTTGGCAGAGATAAAAATCGTCGCATCATCCATGTCGTACACATGCGAGTCGAAGACCTCTTCCTCTTCCTTCTCTTCTGCGGGCGCAGGTTGTCTGTTGCGAATTTGAGACGTAGATGTTAAATGCTTTCGTGAGTAATATACCAAATGATTGAAAGCATGGGTGTGTAGCAGAAGATGTTATCAAACTAGAATATCACGCATGAGGTCGCGCGTATCAAGAGAAACCAGCGGCATGCTCCAAGATATTCTTCCAACGAGGTCAAACAACGTGATGTATCGCGCTAGCATGCAGGCCAAAGCAAGGTACAAATCTACGTACTTGTTCTTGATAAAGTTACGGACCGTATCCGCAACGATTCGGTTCTGTTGCTCAAGGAAGAACATGGCAGTTCGCTCTATAATGGTCGTACCAACTCAACTTTTTCCCCCCCAGTTTCGACGCTAAAAGTCGGCTCCGACGAGGAAAGCCCAGAGGGTGCCGGGGTGCCTCTTAAGTGGGCTCAGAGGAGGGCAGACGACATGAGGTCGGGCAGAGAGCATCCTTGTGGCTGCATCATGCTAGACACGCTTGATGTGGTTTGTTCCGGGCAAGCTTGAAACAGAATAGCCTCAACAGGACTGCTCAGAAGGGAAGATACGCCCATTGGCGGAGCCTGTAGAGGGTCAGCTCGGTGTTCAAGCGGAGCTGAAAAAAAGCCATCGGATTTGTGACAGGCTGGAAAGGCCATTAGGCAGCACGAGATACGAAACTACTGTTGGGTATTTGATAAACATGTCCAAGTTCTCGTCACTAAACCCTGACTGGGCCAGTCGATTTCAAACTGGGATTCGAAAAAATCCCGAGAAAATACGAGAAAAATGCAGGAAAAGGTTTCGAAAAAATCCCGGAAAATCAGGAAAATCGTAAAAAATAGGGGAAAAGGACACCCAACGAAGGACAGTTTTGAAGGCCAAATAGACGTCATAACAGTGAGTGTGTCGTTGTGCTGCTACTTGGGTTCGCTTCATTACGGGTGTGTGCATCGATCCGTGTGTATTTCTTTCATGTTGAGACGGCCCACTGCGTCATAATCTGCAACAAATCCTCCCGGTCCACATTTGCTAGCCCTCACTTGATCATATTCTGCATCGAAACCCATCCCTGTGGCACGACTGTGTAGGAAGTAAGATGACCCGTCTCACCAGTGTGGTTGTACTGCTTCTCGCGCTCGTTTTCGTCGCGATCGCCTTCGAGCGCCACGACAACAACGAGGTCGATCTCTCCCACGACTTCCTCGAGGTCGATCCCTTGAAGAACGAATACGCCCAGCTCGCTGAGCAGGGTATCGCTTTCACCGAGCTCGGCGCTGAGGTTGAGCTCTCGACCGAGGCTGAAGCCGAACTTGAGGCTGAGCTTGAGGCTGAGCTCGGCGGCCAGGCCGAACTCGAGACCGAGGCTGAGGCTGAGGCCGAGGCTGAGGTTGAGGTCGATGCCGAGGCTGAAGTTGACGCTGAGGTTGAGGTCGATGCCGAGGCTGAGGTCGAGGCTGAGACTGAGGTTGAGGCTGAGACTGAGGCCCCTGCACCTGTCGTCACCCCCATCCCCGGTGTTCCCATCACTGAGATCCCCACTCCTCCTGCAATCCTTGCCCTCCCCAAGGACTCCTACCGCCTTGTCACTCAGCAGCAGGCTGATGACATCAAGAAGGCTGAGGCTCTCCAGAAGGAGTACGACGAGAAGGTCCGCCAGGCTATTGGCAAGCAGATGCCTCCTCTCAACCCCACCGGTTGGGCTTTCCGTGAGCGCGGCGTTCCTGAATCCGTCAACGTCACTGATGTCTACGCCATCGCATACGACCGTCTCAAGTCCAAGCTCTGGTCTACTGTTAACATTACTGCTCACTACCCCATCCGTGAGTTCACCTACGTCCTTCTCCCTGGCTCCAGCAAGAAGACTTCCATGGCTAACGTCCGTGACACCCTTGTCAAGTGGTACGGTGTCCCTGAGAATGCCGTTCTCACCCCTGTTCTGGACTACTCCAAGCCTGCTGAGTTCAACGCCCGCCAACTCTTCGGTCTTGTCAACAACACATACTGGAATGTCCTGAAGGAACAGAAGATCATCTACATCACCAACTCCAATGGTCTCCTCCCTCTCCACAGCATGATCGGTATCTACGGTGAGGCAGCTACCACTCAGATCCACGGTGTCATCGCCCTTAACCCGATTTGGGGCGGTTCCCACATCGCGACGGACTTCGCTTCCGTCGCTCAGCCTCAGCGTGAGTTCGTTGAGAAGCTCTTCGGCATCAACGCTGGCAACGCTCAGGAGCTCACCTACAAGGCTCGTCAGGATGCTGTTCGCAAGGTTCCCATCGACTACAACGCTCTCCGCGTCCTTGCCGTCGCTACTCACAAGGAGAACGCTAAGGGTCCCAAGATCCAATCTCTCGTGAAGTACGTCCAGGGCCGTGCTAAGGAGATCAACGATGGTTTCGTCGCACTCTCCGACCAGATCATCCCTGGCGGTCGTGCCATCATCCTCGACCGTCTTTCTCACGGTGCTCTTGCTCGCCCAAGCAAGCCCAACGCCGAGATCGACACCTTGCTTGCTGCGCAGTCTATCATCTACACCTTCTTCAAGGTCACTCCTTAAGTAGGATGTTGTAAATGAATCTTGAAGAATGGCAAGCGCGGGAGAGTTGGTAAGATCGGGTTGTAGATTGGTGTCAATTTACTTGGAGGCCTTGGTGGTACTCCATGGAGATCGAAACCGCTCGAGGAACTTTGAAGCTCTTACTTGGAAGCTTATATGGTTCTAGACATGAAGAGTGTAGTCGGCCCTAGCCAGCCTACCAAGCGAGTAGGTAGGCAAGACGCCACCCGACGGACAAGCATACAACGACTCCCCATGGAAGCACATCAATACACTTTTGCTTGTCGATGCTTATCACTCAAATGATATTCTTGCTGTGTTGAGTTGTGATCAGATGCTTTTAGGCATGCAACGAAGGTTAGGTCGGGGTGACGAGTCCATCGACGGGGCTGTATGTGCTCAGTGTAGAAACAACGAGTATAAGAGTTCATTAGCAAGTTGGGACGTTCGCCAATTATCACTCAGAGTGTCAAATTGATCGATGCAAGAGTGCGCAAATGCCCGACATGCATGTGAGACAGAAAGTTGGTCAAAACACCATGGTGGTTGTACAACAAGAACCAGCGCCTGCCAACTTTGCTCGAGGTTTCGCTCGAGCTTAGAGCATTGACTGGCGAGGAACACCAAGGCTGATGAGCTTGGAATACGCAGCAGCGAAGTCACGGAAGAAAGCCTCCTTGTCATCTGCATACTTCTTGACGTACTTGAGGAACTTGGGGTCCTCAATCAGCGCAAGGTCTGCGGGAAGCATCATTAATCGGCCGCTTGCATCAGTGAACTGTTTGGGACCGTTCCATTTCTTCTCGGTCCACTTGCGGTTGAGCAGGTCCTTGAAGAACAAGTTGGTGAAGCGGGTGGGAGACATAGTCCAGGGGCCATCGAATCCAGAGCGGTCAGGGTGAGCACGGCCCAAGCAGTGAGCGCCGATCAAAGCGACAATCTCCTGGTCGTCGAAGCCCATGCGGTAGAAGATTGCGCGAATGTGGTCGGGGCCCTTGGCAGCATCAGGAAGTCGGCCATCCTCCACAATGTTCTTGCCGTCGTCGGCATCGCGGCGGCCAGGTCGCCAGAAGACGCGAGGGCCACCCATGTGCTCAATCGCCACGACCGACGCGAGTGTCCAGAGATCACCGTAGGAGATATCAGGGAACTTCTGCTTAATGGGCTCAAGAATCTGTCGAGCGACATCAAGACCAGCATTGGCACCCCATGCACTCTCGGGCTCGAATCGCATTGTTGCACCATTGGAACCACCAGTGCCGTCGAACACGTTGTACGTTCCAGAGGCGTGCCAAGCCAGTCTCACGAGTACTGGGCCGAAGCTGCCATCGTCGTACTTCTTCGACTCAGGCGAGTCGAGGAGCTCCTGTGGACGAAGCAAAAGGATGGGGAATGGGGAGACATTAGGACACATCGGGATTCTAGGTCATGGGCGGTGAGTATGGGCAATCAGCGACTGCGGTACGGGGGAACGGAGATTTTACCTACCTTGATTGCCTTTTCAACTGCTTTATAGTCGACAGGCATTGCGTGATTTGATGTCTAAATGGGCTACATGCGTGTGATATCTCATTTTGCAGCGAATGAGCACAGTTGCACCGACCAGCACTCGGTATCACGTGAGATATAGCAAAGAATTTCAATTGCATGACTGTGAGCTTTTCGTCCCACATCCTCGCCCGTTATCCACACTTGCGCGGGCGCGGGCATACCGTATGGTAAGAGGCATCGCGTCACCTGAAACACTGCATACAGGCCCATTGATCCACTCTCTTCGTGAAATAACCACGAACGGACTGTACATTGCAGCGATTCATCCAGCTCGCTCTGAGCTATGAAAGTCAGCCGTTGCTAATCACTCGTGAGAGATACGGTTAGGATCACGGGGGGAATAAGGTGCAGAGCAATGTGCTACTCCTGATAATCGCACACACCGCAAGTAATGTGACTACATGTGATACCCTTGACGGCCTCCATACATGGAGAACTGGGTTTCGGTCCCTCCAGGCCCGAATACGTATGTGCTGACGAGATTGATGCGGGGTATACGCGTTAAGTGGAGTATATTGCAGGTTTCCTCGCCACAGCAGCGTCGGAGTGCGCGCATGCCTGCCAACACGGAGGTGCTCGAGAGGGTCGGAAAACCCCAAAATCCGACTTTTGCATATTTGCCGAAAGTGGTAGATCGTGTAGTGTGGGGTTGGTATTAACAGAGCACATTAGTCCGGCACTATGTTGAAGAGCCTATTCACCGACCTAACCAACAGGATAAAGGCCACATTCGTTGCGAACTGCGACACAAATCTACCCACTCCCGGCACCTCAGGCAATAGCGATGGCAAAGACGTGACAGTTAGAGAGCTTGGCCGCTCTCGAGACGGCAGCGACAGTAGGCTCGCCCCGGCGAGCAACTCGCGTGACGGCCAGCGCGATTTACTGAGTGGCCTTGTCGAGCGTGCCCTGGAAAAGATTCAAGGTGGGAGCAAGAATGCGGACAGCACACTCAGCACGTCCGCCGACATGACGGCCGTCGGTGGCCGCTTGGGTGAGGGTTCATCTAAGCATAGCCTCGGTGTTACTGTACATGCTGATACGGAGCGCTCCAGTCTCCCAAGTGACGATACGTACAAGGGTCCCGAAACAGAAAACGTCAGCTTAGTCGTCGGCGATAAGCCTTGGCGAAAGCTAAGCGAGGATGAGGTCTCGAGAATGGAGGCGGATATCATTGACTGTGAGAACAAAAAGCGCAATGCTCTGGCTAGCCGTAGGGTCCAGTTTATGCTCCACAACCTCAAAACCGTAGGCTGTCCAGTGCCGGATCCCGTGAAGTTGTTACAGTGTACACCCTGTGACGTGCCGCTTGCCGCCGCGGTAGTAACAGAGGCGCAAACTGGCAGGTCCAACTTGGTAATTTGTCAAAACCTGCGGCTCCCGCAGAGCATGATCAATCACGCCGTCACGCACGAGCTTATTCACATCTATGACATGTGTCGTGCTCACGTCAAGACATGCGACGACATGGCTTGTCTCGAAGTTCGCGCACCCATGCTTTCGGGTGAATGCCAATTCTCACAGGAGTTTATGCGAGGCACCGTAGGTATATTCGACTTTAAGAACCATCTCAAAAAGTGCGTTCGACGACGAGCGCTCCGTTCTCTCGAGTATAACTCAGTATGCAAGGATCTCAATGAGTGCAACGCCTCGCTTGATCGTGTATTTGATAGATGCTTCGCAGACCGAGCGCCATTCTATACAATCCCCCACGAAGACTAAGCAGTACGCGAAGTTGTGCTCGCAAGGACATAACCTTGCGACCTCGTGTCGCGCAAGCAGCCAGGTGCAACTTACCGTGGGGTTGCTGCTGAAGTGTGTCTTACATTGTGATGTGCGACAGAACATTATGTTGGCCGGAATGTATACTAGCATTGATTGATGATTCGTGTACAGCCACTTCGTCATCAACGTTCAACTAACGAATACAACATAAGATCCTGCATATTCGTGCTTGACTCCCAGAGACCGTCCATTGTAACTGTTATTAGTTTACTAGATTGAGCGCACTAAACCTCATCTTCGCTGTCAATCGCAAAGACTTGAGGTGCCGTTGGCACATCTTTGAATTTCGTGTAGGCAGAAAGTGTCATTTCTTCTCCTTCAAGTAACGCTTCAATCTCATCATCATCCAGCGTAAGACTGTCCTCGCATGTAAACCCAGGACTGAAATCAGAATGTTGGCACTGTGCGCCTGGCTTCGGACGACTTGAAGTTGGGCATGAATCAGACATCTTCACGCGTTTTGATTGGCCTTGGGAGACATCAGATGCCTCTTCATCTGCTTCCATGCTAGCCTGTAACTGCCTGATCGGTGGTTGAGAGTTTGTGGTGGCTTCTCGCAGGATTTCGGTCGCGCGATTCATCAATAATGTAAAGGGTACACGAAAAAACTCGCCCCAATATGGGTTCGACTGCCACTGACTTGCAGGAAACTGGTTCGAACCGATGCCATGGAAGATTTTGGCAACGTCTCGCCCGGACATCATAAGTCGACCTGGGGCTGCAGGATCATTTGGTCGTGGACGTGTTTTTGAGTCGAGCAGAGCGAAGTATCGAGGCATAGCGTAACTGCGGACAAACGCACGTAAAGATAACTCGCATGTGCGAGCGAGTTCGACGTTCTGAGTTGCAAAGCCTGACCAGGTAATGCACTCTTCGGTTTCTGCCGCCAGCCCATCCGATGGCTCAACGACATCCTCTAAATGAATGTCATCCGAATCGTCACTTTCGGATACGTCTTCATCATTTTCTTCTCCGCATTGGCGAGATAATACAGAAAAATCCACACCAGGAATTGGGGCGAAGAGGCTACGTATCAAATCCAATGGTGATTTCTTCCTGAGTAGCGCTTCGTATCCATCACCAAACTTCTCAATCACAGCTCGAACCATGTTCGTTTTCGCTGAGTCAGACTTGCGTCCCCACTCCTGCACAAAGCTGGCCAGCTGCCTGCAAAATCGATCTTCATCTTTGGTGTAGAAGTAAGCATGGATCAGAGCTTGCAAAGGTGACAGCGCTGTCACGAGGAAATCTGACGGATTAAACGAGCCTTCGCTTGTAACTACGGGAGATGTTGACTGACTGAGCTCAGAAGGAGTCGAACGTTCTGGTGGTGCATCTAAGGACTTCGAGGCATTAATCCGATGAGTCCCACGCGTATCTTCACCGTCATCATCCAAGAGTTCGAGCACAACCTCGTCCTCTTCGTCTTCCTCGTCTTCGTCGTCTTCCTTTCCCTCAAAGTCATCCTCATCCTGCATTTCGCCTTCATCATTGTAACAGAACACGTCCTCATCCCTGGTCGCGGCTCCCACCTCCAAGCCAGCTGCGACGCATGCTCTATGCATCTGGAGAGTACGCGTCAGTCTTGGCCACTGCGCGTACGCCTCTTCGAAGGTTGGGTACGCTCCCAATCGCATGCAATCGCTGAGGATGGCGACCTTGCGGACTGCGCAGCTTTCCTGCAAATTCATGCGCTTCAAGACGATATCCACGAGCACGTCCAGGCCAATCCAATCCCATGCCGGCTTTGCATCGTCGTCAACGCCGACCGGGGATGAAACCGATGGCTCGCGCAAAATCTGAACACAAAATGACGAGTCCTCCCACTCAAGCACAACCTGCTGCTGCGCCTTCAGCGCTAAGAGTTCGCGTTGGACGTCAGCGATGTGAACCTGTAAGACGTTTGCCAGTTCACAGAGATCGACCGGGTATCGGCCTCGTGATCCCACGCGTTTTGAACTTTTGTGCTTGCTCCCGCCCTTTGCAGCGAGGTATGATCGTATTCTCTTACGACCAATCAATACTTCTTCGTCAATCGCGGCCGATTTGAGCCCGCTCGAGTCGTCATCTTCATCGTCACCATCCAAATTACTTGTATCAACTCCGTTGAGTTGCAGGATTGCATCAACAATCAAGGAATGTCTAGCAACCTCTTTCGCTGGCGACCCAACAAACCCAACGCGAACTGTGGCGTGAATTGTGCCCACAAATCGGATGCATGGATCGACGCCCGAAAATAGTTTCGGGTCTTCAGACACGGTCTTGACAAACCTATCCATTCCACCCGGTTCCAGAAAGCTCCTTGTCAGATGGGAGCAGAGAACTGGCGCTGATATTAGTTCAAGTGAAGTGAGGAGCGTCCCTACAAGCTGTTCGTCAGCACCTTCAGACTTCAGAAGTTCATTCAAATTTAAAGCGACGAATGTGCCGGCTGGATGTACCTCTCCAGAGAACGGCCCATTACTTGCTATAAAGAGCTTATTAATGATATTTCGGATCGTAGGGCGCTCGACACCATCTGAGTAAACCAAACTCTTCAATTTGAACTCATCATTCTCATTGAAAAAGCAGTGGCAATAGGCGGGCTCCCCATCTCGCCCCGCTCTACCAATCTCCTGCACGTAGTGCTCCAGAGTACGGGGTGCATTGAAATGTACCACAGCGCGAACGTCACGTTTATCCAAGCCCATTCCAAACGCAATTGTAGCGACCACGACTCTGACTCGGTTCGTCATGAACTTGAGCTGGGTTGCAGCCCGCACTTGGGGACTTAATCCAGCGTGGTAACATTCTGCACTAAACTTCTTTGAAACCAAAAAACTTGCAAGTGCTTCTGTTTCGCGTTGTGTTGTGGCGTACACAATGGCACTCCCCTTGCCGATGTAACTCAATAGTGTGCATAAGGCGCGATGTCGGTCTTTGTCCATACTAGCCGTCAGTATGAGGTTCGAGCGGAGGATCGGTGCACGAAGTACGGACTTTGGGTTAATATGCAAGGCCCTGCAAAGGGTCGCCTGTGTTGCCAATGTTGCCGTCGCTGTGAGGGCAAGGATGACACGCACTTGAAGTACTTCGTGCAAGATTCGGGCTAACCGCAGGTAAGAAGGCCTAAAGCAATGTGACCATTCAGAGACGCAGTGCGCCTCGTCAATGCAGGCAAACACGCATCGATGCTCTGCAGGGACACTGAGCGTCATGAATCTTTGGAAACCAGGTGTAAGGACCTTCTCCGGAGAAACATATAGAACTTTCAGTTCGCCTTTCTGTAGTTTCCTCATTATGACCTCACACTCGGTGGGTGACGTAGTCGAGCTCCAGATTGCACCTGGTAACGATCGAGGGAGATGCGCAAGTTGGTCCTCCATCAGCGAAATCAGCGGCGTGACAACCAATGTTACTCCCGGAAAAACAAAAGCAGGAAGCTGGTAACATAGTGACTTACCGCTACCTGTCGGAAGCAACAGAAGTGTCGACTCTCCCCGCAAGACATGTTTGATCGCGACCTCTTGGCCAGGCTGAAAACTTTCGAATCCGAACGCGGATTTCAGGATCTGCAGTCGACCGCGTGACGTCTGACTTAGCTTGAGCATCATCAGATCATCGCTTTGGCGCTGATGATGCTCGTCTGTCGCGGACGGCGAATCAGTGTGCAGAGTGGGTGCCGAAGTCTGTGGTGCTTGCGTTTTGATTTCGCCCGTAGACTCGTCGTTTAGGGCGGCGTCAAGCCAGGCCCGGTTTTCTTGCTCGAGGACGGCAATCTGCGCATCAAGAGCGTCCAGCTCGGCGCGGATCTTGAGCTCGTCTTCACTGAATATCGCCAACGGCTCAGTTGCCGCCTGCAGCAGCTCTCGGTCTTGGGGTAACCAAGGGCATCCTCGCTTCTGTTCGAGGTCCTCCAACTTGAAAGGGTGCTGAGCTGTGGAGTCCAAACCCGATAACCCAAGAGAGGCCTCATCCGTTATCGCGGACGCACGCGCCTTCGCAAGCAGCTCTGCGCGGATCTCGTTCGGAGACAGCATTTCATGGTAGAGGTTTTCATTGTAAGCCTGTTGCTTGGCCCGATTCCACTCTACCTTCGTGCGAAAGCGTGTTACCTTTAGCTGTCCATTGCGATAGCGTGCCCCCAATCTATGCGCACTGTCCGGGTCCAGCTTGCGCTTGCAATGCCGGAGCTTCCTGCGATAGTTATTCTTAACAAAGTTATGGGAGACGAGCGCGGCACGGTTTTGTCGACGGCTCGACATTCTGTGATGGTTCTAAACAACTTACTTGTGTTTCACGTGCATAAAGTATCCAACAAACGGGTCTGCAGCGCCGTGCACTTCCTGGATCCTAAGATACACCAACTCAGAAAATGTGCAGATCGACTGGCTTTCAGTTCACAGCCCAGTGTTTCAGTCCTGGCGGGAATGGCGCGGACTGAGAATTCGGTGGGTTTTCGGATTATATTCTCCGTGCGGCACGGCACTGAGGTCGGAGGCGTATTCCGCAAGTCGAGTGAAAGATGTCCCACTCATGAATATTACATGACAAATAGAAACAGGGTTTATTTTTAAAGAATCTTATCAATGGGGAACATGTGAATGAACATTCCAAGGACTGCTACTCTAACATACGTAGATACATACACACACATACGCACATACGGACCGTAAAGGATGGGACCTATTACGGTGCAGTGGATGAAAACTCATTTGCCGATGTATCAGTAGCAGTCGTTGCAACCTCAGCCACCGGAAGTTGTGACGCTAAACTTGTTTTGGGTTGACTTCGACGCTGTTCGCGTTGGGCTTGCTTGGCACGGAGCTTTCTATCACGCTGGTGCTGACGTTCTTCTCTCCATGCAAGGCCATGAGCGTCTAAGCCATCTTCATAGACCGAGCTGAGGGCGTAACCACCGAGCTGGCTTCCGTTAAGCTCCTCGAAGTGCTCGCCTCTCAGCAGTGCACGAATGCGAGCTGGGCATTGGAAACAGTGGCAGCATAGGAAAAGCATGAGTGCGGCTAAGCAAGATGCAATCGCTACAATGACAAGGGCGAGTGATTCAACCACAGCATTGCATTGATCATGGACTAGGTCGTCTACTTTCAGTACGAAAGCATCTGGGTATAGGGCTGGATCCGGAATTTGTTTGCGCTCAAGCTCAGCCCCCAAGGCCTCTGCGTAAAACGTCGAAGGCCCCTTACTAGCCGTAGCCTGGAGCGATAATGCCAGCCCACGGTACATTTCTTTAAGAGAGCTGATAGCCAACCTTCGTTGGGTAGCTATCAAAGGAAGGAGTGGTGCATAACTACGGATATCTAAACGCATCCGCGCAGGGTCACCGAAAGCCACGCTCTCTGGAACGTCAGATGTGCCCATCTTAGTCGATGAGTATGGTCCAAATGAAAGTAACCTGTTCACACCGCCTGCTGCTGCAGAATTCTTCATTGGATCCAAATGCACCCACCACGACGAACCAGCTCTTTTGCCTGACATCGATTCAACTATCTCTTCGGTTAGTTCTTCCTCGACTTCCATGAGTTCGATGTCACGCATGTTCTTGTCGGCTGAATAAGAGAAGAGCCTGGGCACGTCGGACAAGAGTCGCTTGAATCGTTCGAATGAGCTCTCCTGCTTGCTGTCTTGGCTTGAGGAAAAGTCGCGGTAGTACTGTCGTGTCTCAGTATTACGAACCGAGATCGCAGGCAACCGAATGTGCAGCATTGGGTTGTTCGACTCAACTGATTCAATCGTTGCTGTGTTGCGATGAACTCGGTGGGCTTCGGCCTCAGCCTGGGCAGCCGACTCATCTAAGTGCAGACGGTCATACAGATGTAGCCAGTCACACCCGCGTAGGACGCCAATCGGCCGTTCAATGCTCGCTTTACCGAAAAGAAGTCGTGAGGTCCTGGTCACCAATGGTCTGTCTTCAGGAGCGTGAAGCTCGCTCATAAACGGGCGCGTTGGATCTCTCCGTGGATCAACAGGGAGTGCACTAGGCTCTGGCTGCTGCGTGTGGGTGACTATCGCCAAAACGTCTTGTAATGCAATAAGGTACTTTGAATATAGGGATGAGAGCTCCTCTACCGTTGTGGGCGCTTGAGGCGCAGTTGCCCTTTTGGAGCCTTCTTCGTGATAACCATCGTGATTGGAGGAGTGAGTAATTGTTAGGCCTTTGACAGCCAGAGCTAGCTCAGACAGAGGCAAGTCAACATACTCTGAGCATGGAAGGTGTGCCATCCGCTTCAGCTTTTCGCGCTCGGACTCCCCCAGAGGCTCATGGTCATTGCTGTCGTCGAGGTCAACGCGCGTACTGCTAGGATGGGTTTGTTTTGGGAGGTCTTCTTTACAGAGTAATAGTGGGAATTGTAGGACCGACTCGCTTTCCATTGCCGACAGGGTCTGCACCCACCCGAGTGGGTGATTCACAAAATGAACTTTGTAGACGGCATCTCCATAGCAGTTATTTGTTACCAGTTTGTACCACCTCGGAACACGAACATAGCCTCGATCCAGTGCTGCTTGCAAGAGCACTCGTGCCCGTTCACCTTGAATGATGGGAACACCCATGAAGGGTTCGAGAGGATCGTGGGCAATGCTGCGTCCAGCCTTGTCCTCTCCCTGATCATGAGCCCCTTCTTCCCTGAGAGACCGCAGCGACCTCAGCAAGTCGCTCATAACCGATGTCCGACAATGCCGAGCCTTCTGGGCATGAATTGAATGGGACGAAGCTGCATTTGATAGCCGTGGGGAGGCTCCGTAGTGAATTAGAGGGTTCATTAAAATGGGTGACAGGGCTGTACCTACTTGAGAACGCACTGGATTTCCAAGCTCTTCGTTACCAAACTTCGGTGTAGCGATGCCCTGTGGATTGACGCTTTGATATTCAGAGTCGTGAGCTCGCTTCATTAGGTGTGATAGTGTTGCTCTGGTAAATGTCGTTCCAGGTTGCATGAAAACAGTAGTCAAAAGCTCCGATGGCAACGGAGATGCAGGAGGTGTACCGGTTTTTCGGGAGAGCAGAGTTCGTGACGTGAAGACTCCCTTCAGCTTTAGGTCGAAGTCAAACGGTGATTTGGATGGACATGAATGGACCAACTCTGCCTGAACTGTTGAAAATGAAAAACCTCCCTGCCACGCCGAATCCATGGGTTGGATCATGAAATCCTTAGCCTCAGGCGAAAACACGGGACATTTGCCAATTATTTGGTCTCTTGTAAGGGTCAGTGAGTCCTTTTCTTGCGTTGTATCCGAATGGCTTGGTGGTGAAGCAGACTCTAGCGGGTTTGACGGGTCCCACCGTTGCATGGTCAAGAGACCCAGAGGACTTTGGTCGTGTTTCCCTGAACTCACACGTAAGCCGCTGGCGACGTAATGGGTTCCGTGCCTTAGGATGGCAATTTCAACTATGACGAAACCGACTAACAGGCTGACCAGCGCAAGACCAGCCTTCCATACCAGGCCATTCCATGACTGTAAGACACGCCGTGCGCGTGTTACCCATTCTGCATCAGCAGCAGCTTGCTGGCGCTGATAGCTCTGCGCCGCAGCCTCAATCGCGCGTCGCCTCTCCGCAGTCCTCACTCTTCTAGGTGCTCGTCTTGGACGAGGTTCCTCTGGCTGATGAGATGTGGTGGTCATGCCTGTGGATAGATCATCCTCGCTGCTTGATCGATCATCCTGTGTCCTCACGACGGGTGCCAGTTCTTGCTCAGTGGGCTCTAAGGAAGGCCCATGAGATATTGGTTCCTTCCGCTCTGCGGAGGCTAGAAATGAACTGGATCCACTTAGAGGCGAGCCAGCCGCTGTCGGGGATGCACTCGGTGAGGAGCTCGTCCTGAGACTAGGAAAGGGATCGTGTCGAGGAGGCGGCCCTGGCCGCCCATCCCCAGGTTCGCGCGCTTGGGATGGCCTCGTCGGTGAGGCCATCGTACCGTAGATAGCTTTTTGTCAATTCCTGGATGGTAATGTAGGGGGTGGTCACGGTTTAAACCGGTTTTTGTGTTGATTAGGTGCTTGGCTGCGTGGTATATAATTTATCATACCACGAGCACACCTAATACCCTGCCGTTCACAATACCGATCAATATGGAAGCCTCGCGAGTTTCGGTTCGGGTGGATGGTTTCACTCACGATTTCGAATGGAGTGTTTTCTGACGGGCTCGGACAGGGACTGGTAAGCGGCTGAAGGTTGGGCTCTTCTCTTGCCAGGCCTGCCGAGGAATCGAGAAAGGGAAGAGGAGAGAGTGATTCGATGTCAATCCAATGTCATGTGAACGCGTTTAGGTACACATGACCGCTTCGAACTCATGAACTACTCCACGATCAAACGAATGTATTGGTGGGGGAAAACAGTCGGGGGTGGTGTTGAGTGAGGCCAGAAACAGTCTTGCACATACATCGTTTGGGTAGTTTTGCCAGTTGAGAGATAGGTCACATAGCTCAAAGTCATACGATATACTCGGTTTATCACATACGAAACACGCCTTTCATATGCGAAAGTAAAATATGATTTGTTCTGGGAGAGAGCCTCAGTACACCATTCTTTCGAGGCTGCTAGGCTGAACTCAGAATCAATCCGAGCAATTAACATGGTTCGAGGGTGTCTTATATGAAGCCCTCGGTAGGCACAGGTGGTATGGATCCCCTGAACGACGTCATCGTAGTAACATGCAATCGAGTGAACAATAGCAAAACCAGGACTGAGGTGAGAGACAGTATAGGAATATGCGACGGTATAAACCTGTCAGTTGAAACAAGTTAAACGCAGCGAATGTTTTTCGGGCTTGACGAAGCAGTGGGTGTCGGAGCAGGGTGTGGAGGTTATGTAACAAGGGGTGATAACATGTAAAGCAATGTACAAGTAGTGTACGAAGTAGAGAAGGCGCTCATCGCCTTGTTGGCATCTTGTCTTAATGATTGGCAATCCACTCATGGTCAAAGCGGAGTATCATCAGGTAGTTTTGCTGAGGGAGGCGCTTCGATGTGATCACGATCAGAATCTTCCTCATTGTTAAATTCTAGGTCTGTAATATCGGGCCCAACGTAAACAGTGGATCGACGACGGTGGTCGGATGTTCCTGAGCAGGTGATGGACTGCGACGACTGGGTCTCCCGCGCAGTTTGGACTTCTTGAGCATTGTTGGCAGTTGACACATCCGTCGGAGCGATTGTTTGAAGCGCTGGAGCGCCAGGATTTACATTACCTTCACCTCGTAGCGGGTGCTCATCTTCGTTCTCATCATCCAGTGGCAGTGGGGGCACAGGCGGAGGTTCGACGGCTCCTGTTGGTTCCGATTGCGAGCTATGGCCTGGCAGCCCACCGCTTACATTCATAGAAGGAGGTGATCCTGGCGGAGGTGGGGGAAGATCAGTGGATAAGTCGGGAGCTTCAGCTCCAGCGGGTGAAGTTGGCAGAGAAGGTGGCGAGCCGGGTGGAGGTGGGGGAAACCAACTTGGACTTTCTCCCGTCGGAGGAGGTGGGGGAAGTTCTTCACCTGAAGGCGATCCTGGAGGGGGTGGTGGCAGTGGTAGGTTGTCATCAGGAACGACAAGACCAGGAACAATACTGTCTTCCTGTGCCACAGACCCTTCTGGTACAATGGTCTCTGGTACTACCATTTCCGAGATACAGAGATCTTGATTGTTCGGGGAGACGTCGACTGATTGCAACGCTCGCTGCTCAGCTGAGCGTTGTGCAAGAAGCCGGTCAAGTTGGGCTTGGTACAAATTCGCACGTGCTATCTGGATCTTGTCATGCCAGACATGTAGTATGTCGCGATTAGCCGCCATCAGGGGCATCCGACGAATGTGCTTTTTAGCCGCAATCTCGTCGATCTGACTGCTAGTGCCTGATTGTGAGGTTGCCTGGTTCATTTTGTCTTGTGCAAGTGCAAACCTCATGCCGATGGGTTCCGCAAACACACCAGATGACATCGACAAGCTGCCTTGAGTGAATCCTGCGGAGCTGTTGCTACGCGAACACGCCAGGGACGACGGCTCCGTCTGGGGCTCTCCAACGCGCTCATCAAGGTCGCTTGTGTCAGGGGTTGAAAGGGAGTTGATCGGACCACTAGGGAGCAATAACGTGGCAGGCGTCTTGAAATCGGCCTCTGAAGGGGTACCGACACTCCCTGAGTCTTCTGCAGAATCCTTTGGCTGTCTGTCGCAGTCTGGGTCACGATTACCAGAATAGCGTTTTGACAGATCCAGTGGACTCGGCGCCTTGGAGTGCACTGCGGTCATAGGAGGAACGATTATTAGCTCCATGACTGGCTCATTGGGATTCAAAACAATGTCAGCAATTTCAGACAGAGTTATCGCTCCAGCTGGAACTTCCTCATCTTCACGGAAATACAAAATAACATCAGAATGCAATACAAACAACCGAGTTTGCCACGCATGAAGCCCAAGGAATTCTCGCGGGCTTCGTTTCTTCAACAGCCCTTGCATTAGAATAGCTTTGCGACCACCGCCACGATTGCCGACGATCCGTGGTGGTGGTGCTAGAATGGGCACACCTGCAATCGAAGAACTGGTATCCAGAGCCACAGACAGGCCTGAGGTGGTAGACGCGCCACTTGAGCTATTTGTGAGGATGATAGGGGTGTTTGGCTCCGAGGTTACGACATTGCCTACTGCCATGGCAATGTTAATGATTTGCTCAGTCCAGAATTCGCCGTTGAGGTAGTTCCGATACGGCAGCAATTTACGTGCACGTCCCGCTGGAGGCAATATATACTCTTTGAATAGCTTGTGCCATGCTTCTGCGTTTTCAGGTGCAGGGAACTCAAGGAGTAGAGAAAGCTCTGCAGTATTGCCCTGAAACACCAACGCCACTAGATAGTTGTGAGGAAGGATGCACGAGTTGAGTCTTAGTCGGCGCAGGACAAGGGCGTAGGGGCAATTGTGACTGTAGCAGACTGATACGTACGCTTGGTGCGCTTTAAAGTTACTGAGGTAATAGTGGCTGCTGGGAGTAGCATTACCGGTCGAAGGTCTTCTGCCGACTTGTACAGCGCAAAGAGCGCACATTCGAAGAACACAGCATGCCTCTTCGAACCGAAGAGACCTGACCGGAGCTGTACATCCTCTGCCAGTAGCCGTGGGAGCTATAGAGAGTCATCGGGGAAATCAGGGGTGAGTAGGCCCTCGTCAGATGTTGGATTTGGAGATGCTGGATATACCACTGCCACAGACAACGCCACGCTTCATATTCTGTCGCATGAATTCTTCTCAAGACAATCGCATCTTGCTGGCCGCTGCCGCGGAGAGTTGGGCACTAGGCACAAGTGGTTGGCATACGACTACCGCCACACACAGCAAACTCAGGGGCAGCACATGCGAGCAGTTCGCGGCACTCCACACACTTGTGTCAGAACGTGTGGTAAGCTAGCTCTCACATGTTTTTCTTCGCCGTTTGTGCGTGCGCCTGCGAGTGACGACGCGAGTCAATCGAGATTTCAGAGCTACCAGAGTACGAACTACGTACCCCAAGCAAGTAGCTTGTCATCCAATGCTCCGACACGGGTTGTCTCCTGAAGGGTTTACAAAATGGCACAGGAACATTTTCGTCTCAGTGAGATTGCGCGTGACATGAAGGGTGTTGCACTTATAGAATAGTGCACACGAGTGAGTTCTTGTATAACACCGCGACACACGGAGTAGCACACCAGGGTACAGTCTCAATAGCGCCATATGCGAGACGCCATGTCGTCGCGGAATTGACGGAAACCAGCAGGCCAGCCCAAGTCAGGCCAGGACGGATAGACAGTGGTTCGGGTTGGGGGTGACGAAATAGACGACTCGAGACATTCATACTCGAGGCTTTGTTCGTAAATTTACGATGAAAGCTCTTTTCACGGTGTTGATCATCCTGGCCATTGTGTGCCTAGCACAGGTACGTACCTAACTAACTCTTCTCCACGGCGCTGCGATCGCTCTGCGGCGCAAAAAAGCGATCAGACTCGCTTCAGCTTGAGAAAAGCCCATTCGCTGGCCCACCTTTGACACCTTTTGACAACACCACTGACGATGTCGCTCCGTCGCAATATCACCAATCCAGGCCACCGCTGATCAGCAGTCTACTTCGAAGGGTGTCTACATGGAGCAGTGCAAGCTTCGCCCCGCGACGGTACGTTTTCCTCTCTTGAAGAGACAGTTGTTGCTCCCTCGACATCTCTCGCTCCGTGTTAGCCGAGAGCCAGTGAGTGCTGCTACGTGCGGAGCATTCCATTCACAAGACGCTTATCCACTCTACTATCCCACGCATGCATCGTCTAGATAATGCAAATCTCCAAGCTGCGCGAGGGCTCACAAAAGCTCGCTGCATCGGTCAAGCAGGAGGCAGCTCAGGCCCAGAAGCGTAAGGAGTTCATCGAGAAGATGACGAACTACATCAATGAGCGCATCCGCGAGCTTAACCGAGTCAAGCAGGAGCTCCAGGAGGAGATCAAGTTTATCGAGGTCGGCAACCGCCGCATCGCGGCCATCGAAGAGCAGGAGAGATTGCTTCGTGCTCAGGATGTCTTCCAGTGCTTGAGTACGCTTCGTGAGAAGCCCCATTTCAGGGCCGATGCCGGCTTTGAGAAAGAGTTCCAGGAGGCTAGTCGCGCGCTCCAAGAGGCCGAGAAGACCGTCAACGACCTCAAGTCGTCCCTCCAAAATCCCCAATAGGCAAATCAAACATAAACCCAAGTCAGTGATTTGAAGTGATCTTACCATGCTACCATAGCTGTATTATGCCTTGGACTTGCGCACTACAATGAGCATGTTCTCGGCGAAGTTCATCATGTAGCGACTGCGGTCCGTCTCAATGGTTATCGACGGCAGTGTGCTCTCTTCGAACCTGCAACCGTAGTCGAAGAGGTTTCGGAAGATGCCTCCGTTGAGGCTTTCGACGGGTCCCCGGCTGCCCACAAGGTGTCCGTCCTGGTCGTACACTGCGATCGAGATGACCCCGGGCTCCTTGATCCTATACAATGGGATAGATCAAGCGCAGGCCGTGTGAGTACCGGCAAAACGCGAGCGAAACAGACTTGATCAGGGTCAGAGGTTTGAGGTACGTACATTTGGTCAAGGCTTTCCATGAACTTGGCCTCAACTGGGCCCTGGCTCTCCATTGTGCAGTAGAAGTCTGGCTGTTCTCTATCGAATCAAGCAGTTATCTGTCTTGTAATCCCTCGGGATGGTGTGAGTTACAACTCGGAGGAGAGTTGGTTGAAGGCAATGCACTTCGGTGCTCCCAGGCGGTTCCAGCGTATGTACAACAGTATGGCGCAGAGCACGAGGTAAATAAGCGATCGATACACAGCTGTGCGTTAATCCAGTGTTGCGCGACTGCACATGTCCTGGAAGCAAGCGAACTCACTATATTGCTGGCTCGCTGAGTCTGGGCTGGAGGATGCTCTGGGGCCTTTTCACCTCACGACGTGACACATTCACACGAAGCCGTCACACCCCGAGTCAGAAGGCAGGCACACGACTGTCTGCGCCTCGGGTCAAGTGTGTTCGCTTATGACTCATCAGAACGGCCTAGAAACCCCAGCGAGGGCAGCAGTGCAATCTTAGTGCGACCTAGCTAGTATCCTGGCACCGTTGAGCAGCTCACCACCTGAGGTGTGGTTGACTCATCTGAAGTGATGCAAACTGTTCCTCCGCTGCCAGATCTATGCTAAGCCTCCCCTCCGCAGAGAACCGGCAGTCACCTGTTCAAGTAGTCCGTTTAAAATTCCACAACAGTACAGATACGAAATACCAGTATAGCGTGAGCGTGTAGCCGTAGGAAGCATCTTTATTCACTAGAACACACCCTCAAAGTGATGGATCTCTCGACGCTTACGTGCCAGGTGTGCTACCAGCTCTTCAGAAACGCTGTCACACTCCCTAACTGTGGACACTCTTTCTGCGAGTCATGCATCACGCATCTTCCCCAACGCGACGACCAGTCCATGTGCATCATCTGCACGAATCTCTTCCGCCCGGACGATGTTGTACCCAACTGGGCCGCTCGCAAGCTTATCCAGGACTATACCAAGCAGCAGCTACTAGGAGGGGAACACGAAGACCAGAGTTCGATTAGTGTGGCACACGACCCGGGCAGTGACAAGGATACCTCGGCCATGCCCAGCTGGTACACCAAACAGGACTCAAATGAGCCTGACGAAGCCACGGAGCGCGTGATCGAAGTCAACGTGCGTGAGATCTTAGAGAGGACCAGACAGCAAAGCGGTCCCGCGGACGATTCTATGAACGGAGACGGGCAGTATGGCGAGGACTGCAGTAGTAGCATAAGCAGAGTTGTAGACGATGCCGACGGCGCATACGACCATGAATCTACAGCGTCACCTCAGCAGTATGGCCCCCACCCCCCTCGTTGGCAGCAAATCAAGGCACAGGCTTCTCAAGAATCACAGAATCCCCAGTATAAGCCAGCAATCAGCTCGCTATTCGAATGGAAACCCACACAGCCAAAAGCACCATTATTTAGTGGGCCCAAAGCCACGCTTCACCCTCATCTTTATTCAGACAGTGCGGTACAGAGAAAAAAGATGTCGGCTACTCAACATCTCAAGACTCAGGAGCGTCAACTTGCAACTCCTACAACCGCAGCGAGCGATAGCTTAGGGCCAGGGTTTACAAAGTCCACAACGTCAGCAGCGCCTGAGGCCGACACTATGTCGCTTGTCCGAAGAAAGTCCCATGCTGATCCACCACAGACTCGCACGAGCCTGATGAGGCAAGGTGCACTTCCCGCTGGTCAACCTAAGGGCGCTGAGACTAAATCAAATGATTTTGATCCGATGGAGATTCTCGACCTCAACCGCAGAAGGAGCCTTCGTGGTGGTGGTAGCGCTGACGATGCAGGTTCAGCTCAGGCCCGCCACAGTTTGCGTCTCATGCTAAAGGAGAAGCGAGCCAAGAGCAAGCGGAAGCTTAAGCCTGGTGCGTCGGTAGACGACATCGAGGATGCCGAGGATGACGATGAGCTCGAAGAAAAGCTGGCCATGCTCGCTAGAAAGGCTGGCATCACCGATGCCGAGCGCGCAGAGGTTGAGAAGCTGATCGAGGAGGAGCGACGTCAGACGGAGCAAGAGTTGAGGGAGAAGCTGCTAGGTAGTTCATCGATGTACGCAATCAACCCAACAGGCCAAGGCGTAGATCCCAAGTCACACAGCATATACGATGTGTCGCTTGGCAGGAAGCTTGACGATCGAAAACTATATCCACTTCACCAAGTGCCGGACGGTCCGCTGCACCCCAAGGAATACTACGAACAAAGGCGTGAACAAGACACATTCTATGATGTGAGGACGGGCGCCAAGTATTCGGGCATTGCAAAGGATGATCTGAGGGACATCAGCAATATCGATCGATTGATCCGCAATCTCCAGGGCATCTCGGATGAAACGTTGACCGATACAGCTGGAGCGGAGCTCATGAATCAGCAACAATCCCAACCTCTTATTCCTCAGCGCCGAGTATCATTTGCCCGGCCATCATCTGGAACTGGTACTGTCCAGAGCGACGAAAGTGCTACAGGGTCTCCTCTAACCGGCAACACGGATATTGCTTCATTCCTGAGAGCCATCCGACAAGACCTTGAAGGGCACACACAAACCGTCGGTAAGGGAGTTGCAGCAGCAGGATCTGCTAGGTCAGATCTAGGCAAGCCAACCAGCAGTCCTGTGAGCGCATCCAAGGTCCAGGTGCCAAAAGGACCGATGACCAAGTCAACCTTAGCCGCCTTGAGCACCTTGAATGCTCCACCAAAGAAACCCGTCACTGTGTCGAGGAATAGACCGTCTTCGTCATCTTCGATCGCCAACGAAAGCACACACGCAGACCTTCCTGATCAGGGTTCTTCGAACCCTACTGCAGCAGCTGCCCCGAGTGATACGTTATTACGAAGCAAGAAAGCAGCAGTGGCTGCGAAACGATACTCGGCTACCGCGCAGGCAAGGAAGATCCTGAACGATCCTATGATCAAGTCCGCGCTGAAGAATCCGAACAGCGGTCTTCAAGATGAGGAGCGTGAGCGTATTGTTCGCCGTGTTGCGGGCAAGGCCTTGCTTAATTCACTCAGTGATCAGATCGAGAGCAGCGAGAAGGCACTTAATCGGATGCGAGGCAAAGCATATGTCTTTGGGTCAAGGCGATTCTAGGTGTACAGTTACTGGAAGACACATTTCATGATCGCATATTGCTTTATGTTTTCATTCTTCGACATGTACAGTAGCAACAAACCAGCACAGCGCTCGACGTGCATCTCTAATAAACAACCTCAGTGGTGTAGTGGGGCAGGGCCTATGAGCCCAGGGCCCGGCTTTGTTTTCATTTCCAACGCTTGTGAAGGTCTCCCGGCTGAGTCTTGGTCCAAATCCTGCAGGGAGGCGTGTTGGCACCCTCATCCCGCGAGTGTTCTCGAAGTTCGGCTGATTTTTCCAAGCATCGTCAGTCGGGGTTTCCGGACTCTGGGGTGCAGAAATACCGGAAAACGCAGTTAGTTCCAAGAACTAGATTGGACTTAAATACGCGCCACGCGTACACCTTCTAGAAAATGTCAACTCCCTTCAGTGTTCCTTACCTTGGTGAGCACAAGTGCCCCTTCCGCGATGAGCTTATTCGCACTGCCGTACGTACAATTTCGCTTTTTCCGTTTCATGGTCATGTGCCATGACGCATTCCGGACACGTTTTCCACTATATTTCGCGAGCACGTGAGTGCTAGACCATCCGATTGTGGCTGATGACACCCGTATATCACACTATATGCGTTTGTAGAAGGCAATCTGCACCCCCGGCAAAGGTATCCTCGCTGCAGACGAGTCCTCTGGTACTATCGCGAAGCGTTTCAAGGAGATCGGCGTGGAGAACACCTTGGAGAACCGCCGCGCTTACCGCAAACTCCTGTTCACCACTGAGGGCATGGAGAAGTACATCTCGGGCGTAATTCTTTTCGAGGAGACCCTCCTCGATACTGATCCCGAGACCAAGGAGGCCCTTGTCAAGCCCCTAATCGACAAGGGCGTCATCCTCGGTATCAAGACGGACAAGGGCACGAAGCCTCTTCCCTTCTGTGATGATGAGACCTACACTCAGGGTATCACCGACCTTGATGAGCGCTGCAAGAAGTACTACAAGGCAGGTGCTCGTTTCGCCAAGTGGCGTGCAGTCCTTCGCATCTCGCGTGGCACTCCTTCTCAGGCTGCAATTCTCGAGAATGCCCACACCCTTGCTCAGTACGCCGCCATCTCGCAGCAGAACGGTCTTGTGCCTATTGTTGAGCCCGAGATCCTCATGGACGGTGATCACTCCATCGAGATCTGCCAGTATTGGACCGAGAAGGTACTTGCTGCTTGCTACAAGGCTCTTAACGACTTCAACGTAATCCTTGAAGGTACTCTCTTGAAGCCCAATATGGTTGCATCTGGTGCGAGTGCGAAGGTTCGTGCAACTCCTCAGCAGGTTGCTCGCGCTACTCTCACTGCACTCCAGCGCACTGTCCCCGCTGCTGTGCCTGGTGTTGTTTTCCTCTCGGGTGGTCAGTCCGAGGAGGAGGCTACTGTTCACCTCAACATCCTCAACCAGATCGAGGGTGTCAAGCCTTGGTCTCTCAGCTTCTCCTACGGTCGTGCGCTTCAGAAGACCTGCCTCTCGGTCTGGCGCGGTAAGAAGGAGAATGTCAAGGCTGCTCAGGCTGCGTTCTACATTCGTGCTAAGGCCAACGGTGAGGCTCAGCTCGGCAAGTACACGGGCGACGCTGCTACCGCTGACTCCACCAAGTCTCTCTACGTTGCCAACTACAAGTACTAAGAGTAACGTTTTAAAACCGCTGACGTCGTGCGTACGTAAGCAACGACGTAGGCAGGTGGTCTCTCACGGATTGCATCATTCCATGTCTCTTCACTGTATTGCACTTCTGGAGTGTAAGTGGGAGAGATGTACAATAAGTGGGTAACAGACCGACATACCTCAGCTTAAGCAGTGTTTAGAAGGCATTCGCATCTCCTACTCTGCCAGTGTCCAATTTATGTCACTACTCATACACAAGTTGACATTTCCTCATTGTTCCATGCGTTGTGTGGGCGACACGTTCAAGCTCATGTCATGGGTGGGCATTTGACGTACGAACTGAAGCTGCTGTAGCAACTGATTTAGACAAAAGACAAAGATAAGAGGGATCTACAAATGACCCTTTTAGTATCTGTGTGTATTTGTCCGGTGGAGTGCATTCATTCATTCAATCATTCACCTGTAGAGCATCCTCTTCAATTTGCGGGCTGCCCGCTACCTAACCGCCGAAGATGGGGGGTCTCTGGGGTTGTGGTAGTTGTGAGTTGCTGGATTCCCGACTTAGCTGCTAACTGTGCAGTGATCACAGATTTGACCTTCTCTTCAATTGCCTTAACGAGATCCTCGCCTGAAGCTACGGGATTCCATCCTGACGAATGGCTCGTGTCAACCTTAGTATCTTCAGGTCCAAAATCATGACTCAGAACAGGCACGTACCCTTCATGGGTTAGAGCAAAAACTTGCTTGGGGAACTTCTTAAACACATCTGGTAGCGATTCGGGCGTGTCCAAATCTCCCCCGTTCTCCAGGACGAAGGTTGGTAAAGCCGAGAATCCCGTGGGTAGCACAAAGGCAGAGGAGCCGGCATACACCGGGCGCACCATACCTTGTGTCAGCTCTCCAACCGATGGAATGAACGGAACCGTGGACGCACTCTGTTGTGGCTTCGAAGGCAGTGGCTGTCCCTGCGTAGATGATGGGTTTTGGCTGCTTGACGAGGCTGCGGATTTCGGGCGAGCAGATGTCGTTGCCTGTGGTTCTGGTACGTTGGGGGCAGCTGTACCTGCATTACTGGAGGCATTAGTGGCTCCCGTCGAAGGTGTGACGGGGTACCGTGCTAACGCATCTGCAATTGACTGCTGGGTGTCGGGCTCCTCAATGAATGCGAAGAATTCGGGGCGTCCACTGGACGACACCTTTGTTGTTGATGCGGCGGTTGATGCGGATGAAGCCTCGGGATAGCCGTAAGCATCACATGGAACGTAGGCAATCGCTGAGGACAGGGGTGGCAAAGGAGCCGTCGGAGGATACTCGACATCAGCATCCTCCTGAGTCAGTCGGAATAGCTTTGAATCGCGAGGCAGCACCTGCAACTCCAATGTCGGAGCGGTAGTAGTACTGGGTACGATCTGGAGAAGACGTGTCTTGCCCAAAACGTACTGGTACATTTGAAGATGGCTCAAATAGTAGTGCACGACGAATTGAGCCACGCTCTTCACTTCTGGGAGTGTGAACACAGCAATAGACTTTGGAGGGTTGTGTACAGCATGCTTGAGCAGCTCCTTCTCAAACTGGGCGTAGCTTTCCTGCATCGTGGGCTGCGGGGCGTCGCGCAAGCAGGTCCATGAGACGAGCTCGTAGATCAAGGCTAGCACGGTTGCTGTCTTCTCGTTGTTCATTTCCTGCTTCTCGCAAAAGTTCCACGCGTTAATAAAGAGCTCCAGAGCTACGTCATGTCTTTTACAGTTATTTGAGGTCTCAGAGCCGTCGCATGGCCAAATCTCATCTAGCTTCAGGAACTCACGAAGCAACGGCCTAGACGTTGGACGTGGAGGTGAACGCAATAAATTGAGCGCCCGTTAGGTGACTGCCCACCAGTTTGCACACCGCAGCGAATACATTCAGCGAGTTTAACTATACCTACCTTCGCGAGGCCGTGTTGGCCGCATGGCGCAACTGGGAGAGCTGCTGTTTACTCAAAACCGACCATGTGAGAAAAATGGGCTTTCTTGAGAGTTCCACGGCGCGCTGCCCCGCATGTTCGTGGCTCTGCGCTGCGCTAAGCATCCTTCGGCGATTATGATACAATACTGCTGTGGTCGACTCCTCGCAGGCGAGTTTCAGATATCGTGGAAATGGGCAAATCGGTTACTTTTTCCTCCTTCGAAGAGGGAGAGGCTGGACTGAGGGAGCTGGGAGGGGACCAAACAAATGCCAGACATGAGGAGAGTTTAGATACATCGGACAGCGGGAAACCACGGCCTGAGGCGCAGAGTACAGGGTTAAGGCGGAGATTTGACACCGACTATAATTCTACTCGAGCCAGTGAGTTCAGACCAGGCTCGGCTAGGTCACATCCCCTACACGCACTGCAAGGTAGAGTCATCGTCGCGCAAACACGTTTCTACAGTATAGATGCTGGCTGTTACTCTTCAGTCTTAGTGCCATCCCGCTCCGATGATGGTTTTCACCGGGATACGCCTTTGTATGGCTGGCTTCCCTGAGGCATACTCTCCATATCCTAGGCGTGCTGCCTAGACAACACTGTGCAATGCGCATCAGCTCCCAATAGAACTATCCTCGTGCCCTCATGCTCCATCTCAGCACATCTGCGCTGAAAGACCTGCCGGAATCAGTCCTCGAGCAGAATTGATCCCATTGTGTTTACAATGATGCGAGTTCTGAAGCTCGCTTAGATGCAGCGCAACTGCTCTCACTTTGGTATACTATTACGTAACACCCCCTGCTACGTCTAGTCCCCACATCACAATGCCATATCTCAAGTTCCTCGCCGCAGACGGCAAGATGGTTCAGCTCTCCGGAAACAAGGCTGACGACTTCGTGCGCGGTACGTGTCCATTCTCGCGTTCTACCCCATATCTCCATAGTTCACGACTGTGCATTGGTTTTACTTGACAAAATGATCTTACATAGTTGCAAATACCATGTCTCTCTACGTGATCTAGCCTTCGAACAACACGGAAATCTCCTCCATAAGGACCTCGCCCTGGCCTGGGTGCGAGCGCTCTTCGCCCGCCGTGACGCCAAGATCGTTACCCAAAAGATTGAACGTGGTGAGCTTCCCTCAAGCAAGCGCGATGAAGCAGTCGAGGCGCTCGAAGACGCCATTGAGGAGGAAGAAGAGGCCGAAGAGGCCTACCAGAAGGCGTGCCAGGCCTCCCAGGCTGCGATTGCGGCTGGCGGTTCAGTTGCTGCCGCGGCCGCAGGCTCAAGCTCTTCGGGTGCGGCTGCCGCTGCAGCTAGCTCGGAATCGTCGGAACACAAGGAGCAGACCGAATCGAAGTCGAGCGAGGCAAACCCTTACGGCCAGGTGTCCAGGAGGAACATCGTCACCGAGGATCTCTTCTAAGCTTGTAAATGATGCCACTAGCATCGTAGTCGGTTATATGTGCATAAACACAGTGATTCTATTGAGATCATTGGAGCGCATGAGTGAATAAGTTTGTTACTTGGAAGTCCGGACTCAAGGGCGTGGCCGAAGCAAGCCACGAACGTGTTCGAAGAAGGAACACACTTTCACCATGGCTTAGTTGATCTGCGCATGCATCTACATATTCGCGCTTATATATAACAGTTCGGGGAGATACTTTGAAAAAGAAGGCCAAGTCATCTTGAGTTCGTTCTGATTGGTCCCGTGAGCCAGAGCAACAAAAGTGTCATCGAATTCCCATCAGCGTACCAAGCCAAGTAGGCTTACCACTGCAGGGTGCACCTGAGACACTCACTCACGATATCGACTGAGGTAAGTTGATAAGGAAATAAACACGGTGCAAGGTAGAAGCCCATGGCCACAAATGCTATTGAGTGGACTTGGTAGACAGACAGATGAAGAGAACAAAAGATCCAGCAAGAGAGTTAACTCACTTCAAACAAAATCGCTGCCCCAAATCCAGGCTGTCCGCGCGGTTCTAGGCCGAGAGAGGACGTGTAATTGGCTAGTTTGTGCTCGCTCAATTCCAACCTAGATGCTCAGTGGCGGCACGTCAAGCTCCAACCCACTTCGGGTGAGGGTGAATTTTGGGCAACTCGCAAGTGCGCTGAGCACAGCTTCATGTGCTGAAGAAGACATGAGGCTAACTCTACTCAGCACCACCTTACTTACTTATAAGGGTTGTACTTATTGTTGGGCACACCAAGAGCCAGCAGCTTGCTGAAGGCCTGAGAGAAATCCTTGAAGTAGAGCTCCTCATCCTTGGCATACTTCTCGACCCACTCTCGGAATTTCTCATCCTCGATTAAGCAGTAGTCAGCGGGGAGCATCATGAGATCCTTCTTCTCGTTGTCGTACTGACCAGCACCACGCTTGGGGTCGAAGTGCCACTTCTCCTCAAGCAGAGCAGTGAAGAAGGTATTGGAGAACGTGGTAGGCGAACGAGTCCATGGACCCTCGAAGCCGGAGCGGTCCAAGTGTGTCTTACCCAGAGCATGGGCGCCGATCAGGGCGACCATCTCGCGGTCAGTGAAGCCCATACGACCGAAAATCTCGCGGACGTGGTCCTGGCGCTTAGTAGCGTCGGGGAGACGACCATCGGGGGGGCAGGTGAACTGCTTGGGCGAGTAGTCCGATCGACCGGGTTCCCAAGGAATCTCAGGGCCACCCATTTCCTCAATCGCAACAACGCCCGCGTAAGTCCAAAGGTCAGCATAAGAAACCCAAGGGAACTTGCGCTTCACTTCTTCAAGTCGGTCACGTGCAATGTTCAAGCCATTGTTGGCAGCATGCTCACTTTCAGGCTTGAAGCGCATCGAGGCACCGTTGGAGCCGCCGGTACCTGTGGCCTTGTCATAAGTACCCGAGGAGTGCCACGCGAGACGAACGAAAATGGGGCCATAGCTGCCATGACCGTCGTAGTCACCACCGTCCATCGCCTCAACAATCGCTTCCCGAATCGCATCGCGATGCTTCTCCCACTTTTCCTTGTACGCTTTGGAGGAGCCATCGACATCCCATGCAGGGGAGGCGAGAGTGACGCTTGCGACGGCAAAGGAAAGGGCAGTCGCCTTGCCGACGGCGCTTCCAGTGAGCTTGCCACCGAACAGAGGCTGGCCAGAGCGAACCGCTGTGCGAGCCATCTGTGGGATGAATCGAGCGCCCGCGCGGAGGGCAGTTTGGAATGCAAGACGGAACATTGAGTCTAGAGCCAGATTACGAATCGTGTAGAGGACAAATCAAGGGTGAGTGTCGGGCACGAACGCGTGAGATCCGGTTTAGTGAGCTGCTTCTACCAATGCTTTCTCACAAGTGAGCTCACCCAAGTTTTGTTGGTACGAATACGGGAGCCCTGGTTCGGTGCACTTCGCCATAAAATTCAGATATAGCATCATGCATCCAAGGTCTACTCAAAGCTCGAGTCGTCACCGATGGGCACTGCCCACATCCCGCGCTTCCAGAACAAAATCGGCACTGCAACCAGCTCCGATTTGGAACCCGAAACGGACTTTTCTGGATCATTCCCTGCGCGCAGTGCGTGGGCCGGCGACTTGGTCGCGGGGTTCCTGGTGGGTTTGCTCAGGGACGACTGGCAGTACCCTTGGGACCCATTGCCAGTTCCCTCGCGAGAGCCACGCCGCATTCCAGTGCACTGCAGCAAGACAATCCCTCCAGCCCCTTCAGCCACAAGTCGAGCGCAAGGGAGTTTAGCCGTATCAGGCTAAACGGGTTGGCTTTCTGGTCGTTTCTGGTCGTAGGCATTTGTATATCCACGATGGAATCCTGGCTGGGGCGCGCGTGGAAGGGTCACCCGCTGAGTCTATTTGAGACGGCACGGGTGCTGCACGCAGCGCGAGAGCTATTGCTACAAGAGCCTAACGTGGTGGAGCTGAAGCCACCCATTGTCATTGTGGGCGATATCCACGGTCAGTTCTTTGACCTGTTGCAGATGTTTGACAAGGTGGGACGGCCGCCCGAGCAGCAGTTCTTGTTTTTGGGTGACTTCGTCGACCGTGGCAGTTACTCCGTTGAGACGATCACGCTGCTACTGCTGCTCAAAGTGATCTATCCAGACAAAGTCACCTTGCTTCGAGGCAACCACGAGTCACGTCAGCCGACACGCACCTACGGCTTCTACCAGGAGTGTCTTACCAAGTACAATGCACTTGCTGAGTTTGAGCCCGTGCCGGAAGAGTTCAATCCTGTGCATTGCGTTCCGACCTCGCCCAATGCGAAGGAGACTGTAGGCTCGGCCGTTTGGTCCTCTTTCATGTCCGTTTTCGATTGCTTGCCCATCGCTGCACTCGTCGGGACACGCGTGCTAGCTGTGCACGGTGGCCTCTCACCATCGCTCCTCACGATTGACTCCATTCGTGCGATCCATAGATTCCGCGATGTACCGGAAGAAGGCCCCATGGCGGATCTCCTCTGGAGTGATCCTCAGAACGATAATGGCTGGAGCAAGAATAGTCGCGGTGTCGGCTGGGTTTTCGGTCCCGATGTTATCCGCAAGTTCCTCGCGACTAACAATCTCTCGTTTGTTGTCCGTTCCCACCAGATGGTGATGGAAGGCATTCAGGAGGTGGCGGATGGGCGTTTGTTGACAGTCTGGTCGGCTCCAAACTATACAGGGCGCCTGGTCAATCTCGCGACGGTGTTGAAACTCAGCGAACTGTATGAGGGTGAGGTAATTTACTTCGATAATGCACCCGCATATGTGCATCTTCAGCACCAAATGGAGGTGCAACAACTCCAACAGGAGGCTCGAAGTGCAGCCTCAGTACATGCTGCAATATGTTCTCCCAATTCGGTCGAGAAACTATCTGAGGGAGCGTTAAACGCTGAGGGTCATGCTGAACAAGGTTTGGACGCCGAGCAGGGCAGTGGAAGCGAAGCGGAAAGTCACGGAGGATCTGATATCAACCCTTCTGCATTGTCAACTCCATCGACAACGGCCTCCACAGCGACGACGGTTGTTTCTTCACTAGCACTTCCTGGATCCGTTGCTGACAAGTACTTCGACTTTGAGTAGTTGTTTCAGTTCCCTCAAATGGCGAAGCTGCATATGTCGTGTAACCACGCATGGCTTTTCGAAAGCCTCGCACACAAACTGTATACTAAGCCGAGTCAGAGCTCTCTGTACATAGCACCTTGTAAACTTCTTATGTTACTGCAATACAATGTTCCTTCCGTCAGGTGGATGTAGAGTGTTTTATCCTATTGGTGCGTTTCCCACTTTGTGGTCAAACCCCACAATGATATGACGATGACAGTCTGTTAACAATCGCCGGCTCAGCGTGTGCAGTTTACTTTATTGTTTACTTTCCACCTCGCCGTGCTGAGGGTGCAGACCGCGTTGACACTGCATTGGATGAATATACCGATGTTAAGGAATCGAGCCGGGGAAGTGGAAGGGAGGGCAGTGAGGCGAGTTGCCAAGCACCACTGCCTATTCTATCGCCCTTGTGCTGTGGGCTTGAGGAGGAGCTTGAGGAAGGTTCTGTCTGTGCTTGATCGTCTCTCTTTTCAGTTCCAACGCTGTTATCCTTACTGAATGCTGCATTCCGTTCGGCGATCTTCTGTTGGTATGCACGCATCTCTGCCTCAATTTCTTCGTCATGTCGGACAAGAGTGGAATTCAAGTCGGGATACTGTGCCACCAGTGCAAGCCTCTTTTTGTTCATTGTGTCGATGCGAAGTTGCAGAGATGCAATCGCTTGCTGGAGCTGTGACTCCTGCAGTGCCTCTTGCTTGCGTCGCTCTGCTCTTGCCTCCTCTGCCAACTCACCTTTTGGTAGTTTCCACGCACCCTGATGTGGATCTTCACCGGCTTTGTGCAGTATCATTATCTCGGAGTTGTCCTTAGTCAGCTTTGACTTGGCTTTTCTGACGACAGATTTGCGAGGCTTGTCATTTCCATCTCCTGACACAGAAGCATGCTCCGAACCATGTGATGGTGGCCCATCACTTTCTGCTGCATTTACGCTTCGCCTATTTCGTGGGGTCGATGGTTGCCCAAGGCTTTCACCAGCGAATGATCGTCTTGACCCTGTCGTTGATGAGGACGACCCTCGGCGTGGCGTGCCCGGTTGGCTGCTTGTAGGCGTTCCAGTGCCGTTTGGTGCGCCTTGCTTTGTGCTGCTGTTCGATCCACCTTCTTGCTCGCCCCTTTCAGTGTCTTTCCTATTGTTCTTCCCCTCTTCATCGCCATCATCATTGTCATTATCAACATCATCCTCGTCATCATCAGAGTCAGCGTTACTGTCGTAATCATCGTCTGACTCCTGTTTAGGCTTCCTTATCTCTAAAACCTCGAACGGTGCCGTCGTATAGTTAACACTGAGCGAACCGAAATCAACGAGGCCGTTTTCAGAGCCCGAGTCATCGGTCCAGCCTTCTCGGCTCGCATACCTGAAGAGTTCAACCTCTACCGGGTCAATGTTGGTACCTCGGATGCTCATATGTTTCAGAGCCTCTTCTGTATCGCTCGATTCATCCTCCTCAGTTATTTTATCAATGAGTAGGCTTTCTGTGGCTTCACTGACGATCTCAGAGTGGCTGTTGCCAGGTGAGGTCGACGAGTGGAGCTGTGCGGTTTTCTGGGGAGTATGCGGATAGCTAGGAGTCAATTTGCGTGTACTAACTGAGCTTGCTCGACTCAGGTGTCGTGGAGGGGTTTCCAGACTCGACGTTACTGGACTGCTGCTGAGTGCATGTGGCGTCCTAACGGATCTGCTAAGGGCGGGCTTCACCTGTGGACTGCCATGACCAGTAGTTGTTGTAACTGTTGCCGTTGCTGTAGGGAGCGCCCCAAGAAGTGAAGTACCTGTGATCGTTGGTTGCCGTGGCGATACGTTGTTAGACGAGCCCAACAGTAGAGATGATCCGGCTTTGGTGAGTGTTGTGGAGGTCCGGCTTCCTACGAACCCCGTGGGGACCCGCTTGATTGCTGGTGCAGGGCGGGAGACGCTTTCAGCTGCATCACCTGTGGACTTTGATGTGTGTGCGGATGTCGTGGCTGCTACCCTCGGAGCAAGTGTTGGCCTTTTCTGGAGTGTCGGAGCCTCTGGCTTACCTTCCTCAGCTTGCTTCTTCTTCGCTTTTGAAGCGGCTAATGATGTCAGGACCCGGAACGATCTGACTAACGCTGCAAGCTTGATTATGAGTCCTTTGCGCAGATCTGCCAGAGTGAGCATGCGCTTGGAATGTTCCGTACGAAGCCGAAGTTCCTCGCACTCTGCAGCAACTCGGTCAGGATCTCGCATTCTAATTTGCTCTTTGACCGCTGCTGAGAGCCCTGACCCCGGCATTGCATACGTTTTCTTGCGACCGCGGCCGCTACTTGCAGCCCGATTTTCCATGACTGCCAACGCATTATCAAGTTCGTGTCTGAATTCCTTTGCCTGCGATCGGTTCAAGAGTTTGTCTTGCTTCATCTGCTCGATGTGTTGCATCAGGGTGCGCCGCTCGTAATAGCTCGCCGTCTTCAAGTTTGACACAGTCTCACGATAAATCGCAGTGCTGAGTTTCTCTAGCTCCGGATCCACATCCCAGTTCTCCTCATCGTCGCTGAAGTCACTATCCTGAAAGGTTCTGGGTGATCTGGCGTCGAGCTTTGCTTCACGCTCCTCAAGTTCTTCGAAGAACTTCCGGTCACGGTAATCCTGCATGGCCCAGGCATTCAGGAGCTTGTCATCGCGCTGTCGAGCGACCTGCGCCGCCGTGGTAGTAGGTCTATTGCTCATGCTCTCAGTGCTCTCAGTAGTGAGCTCGATATGTCTCTGCTTTACAGATCTTGGGGTGACTTGCAAGGGCTGCAACCTGGTGTGCAGGATAGTCAGCCTGATTTCTATCGAATGCAGCTACTTGATGTGCAGGAGCACCAACGTACCATTCGAGACAGTCACCGTTCACAATGTGAAGAAACGCTCTCGTGCGTGACTTCATCCACCATATCCAGGACAAGGGGTGACGAAATACTCAGATGAGGTTAGAAGGCACAATGTTGATTTGATGGGATGGCTAGGATTCCATCGCTTGCGGCTGAATCGCACTTGTTATCCATGTAATAACCCCTTATACATACTTGAATATCCCTGTAAACGTGAAGCTCACCCTGTAGACAGCGAGAAAATCACATCTACACGCGAATCCCTAATTTGTGACTCAAACATTGCCGTTCAGGAGGTGACTTGGTTCGCTGATCCAGAACCTGAGAGCTGGGACCAAGTGCCACAAGCGCTTAAACTATTTAAACCTGCCAACACCGCTGTGCAAAAGTCACCAAAGTGCGATTTTCCCTCACCACCGGCGGCTCCAGACGGGCGAAAAGTCTTAACGGATCCCTGCCTTCCTTTTAAAGTTGTCATCGTGCCCGACATATCAGCGTGGACTGCCAAGCTTGGTAAACGCCGGCAGCTAAGAGCGCACGAAAGTCGGCGCAGTCATCCTTCACCAATCTCATTTTCGGCGTGGAGACGCTTCCTTACCTTAGCATATGACTCATGCGCTTGCAGAGTTCATCATACCTGGCTCACCCCATGACCGGAACCCTGAGGTGGACGAGTTCCTCGGACAGGTGTACGGTTATTTCCGTGACAAAGGACACGCGCGAGGGATTGCACTGCGCATTATGCATTTGATCACTCTATATTTTACCCTAATCTTCTCATCATTTGTGCTCCTTAGTGTCAATTGGAGACATCTCTTTAACTGTCCTGCAAAGACTTGTACCATCATTGATCCTTCAGCATTTATTCAGGCGTGGCGGCGCCCCAACTTCGGAGCCGTCTGCATTATCCTTTATGCCATCCTGTTTCTCGTTTACTGCATTTGGGCCACCGCAGCTGCTTTCTTGCAAATTCTTGCCTCTAAGCGGATACAAAGATTTTATGAAAGCGTGCTAAGGATCGATGACAGCATGCTTCAAGTCGCGTCGTGGGATGCAGTCGCTGCGCGGATATGCGCCGTATTCTCAGGCACCATACTGGACCGGCCGCCCGCTCACTCATGTTGGACACCAGATGACATTCGAAAGCGAATCCTAGGCACAGAAGATGCTCTCAGCCAACTTCTTTATTCTCCTTACTTGCTCGCCTATGAAAGTTCCCGTGACGAGTCCACAGACATGCTACTTCCTGAGGGCATTCCTCTTTGTGGTTTTACGGGCGTATCTCAGACTCCATGTAGCGACTCTAAAAGGGCCCATGCCCCTAGCGCCCATTTGACAGGTTCTCCAACTCAAAACGCAGCGATATACGGGACTGTTGATGAGCTGCCGACTGTCCCTCATGGGCAGTCGACGGTGTCCGACCAGACACATTCTCCTACACCAGTACATGCCAATTTAAGTGGTGCGCCTGAAACTCACCATCAATCAGAAACGAAGAGACCGAGGGAGGGATCTTGCACTCGAATCATCCGCAACTACGTGCTCAGAAAGGGCCCAGGTAGGCTTCTCGAGTGGAATCTTAAGCTTATTCTCTTCGCCCTAGGTGGCAAGCAGGTGGAGGCAAGCCAGCTCACGACTGAAACCAAGGAGGATGACAACTCGGCTATAAGGAGCGACGCTAACACGGTGCCACACGCGAGCCGACCAAGGTATAGTGCAAGTTCTGTAATAACACCCGATGTCATTATCTCACGATGTCGTATCTTTGCAGCCATCAATGTAATTACTCTGCCCTTCGCGCTTGTCGCAATGGTTATCATGTTTATTCTGGGTCATGCCGAAGAGCTGCGAGGCAACAAACTCACGGTTGGCCGGCGAGTGCCTTCGACGGCCACGAAGGCCATATTCCGCCGACGTGGCGAACTGCCTCATGTGTCTGAGCAGCGCTTTAGTGAAGCCACTTGGTTGGCAACCCAATATTTCTCGTCCTTCCCTGCGTCACCCTTCTCGATCATACTCTCGTCAGTGACCTTCGCTAGTGCGGCGGCCGTGGCAGTTTTGTTACTTCTTAGTTTTGCGGATGGATCTGCATTAACTGAACAGCATCTTTGGGACAGACCGCTGATTTGGTATCTGGCTGTTGCAACGGCTGCGTTAGCGATGTCAAGAAGCTTTAGCGTCACGGACGTCGATCATCATAATTCGCAATCGCATTATTTCACACAATCCCCTGCTACAGTCGATCTCCATCAAGGTCCCGTTAATGCTACCGTTTACCTATCACGAATTATATCAACTCTGCTGCCAGATGATCACACTCCTCCTTCCGAGCTTAGAATGTCGATCCTAAGAAACTGGTCAGAGTCACCTGCCAGCTCTGCCACCCGCGATGACGTCGCAAACTACCTGCCAACACGACTTACTGATTTCATGCAAGAACTTCTACTTGCAATCTTGGTTCCATTTGTCCTTCTGCTCGTTGTAAGTCCTCGAGCGCACGTTCTTGCAGCCGCCTTGCAGCATCGTCACTTCGATGGCGAAGAGGACTCCGGATATAATCAGTGCCAAAGCGACCCGAGTCTCGAACGAAAATCGCTGGAGGCCACGACTGGCATGTCAACTCATGATGCATCATCTGCAATGCCTGGAGCACCCACTATTGCGTCCAATGCCTTCACCTCTCAACCACCCCTGCACTACCAACACAAGCCCCTGCATACGCATCATCAAGTCCCACATCATGGACCTCCGCCTGGAGTCGGACACGTTGTGATGTACAACCTTGAAACAAACACATATCCTATCGTTGGGCAGCTCCCCTCCTCAGAGCATGACCAATCTCAAGTTCCACGTATCCTAATAACATCTATTTTGCCTGGCCATCCTGGAGCGATCCAGGCATTGCCTGAAAGTATCTCTGCGGTACACGCTCATTCGAATCCCAACTGTCGGTTTGATGTGCAGTCGCAGGCTCACAAGCATGTTCTTCAGGCGCAAAGTGAGGCGATTTCAGGGGAGCAAATGTGCTATATAGCATACCAAACTCATCACTACCAACATTGATTACCTCAGGTTTCATACGTAATCCGTTATCTTAACTAGGTTTCGCTTACAATACACCTATCTGTAGTTTCTTTACTGGCATTGAACGGCTGTGTTACCGAAACAACTGCATGGTGAATCGGCCCTTCTTATTTGCTGGTGTGGTCATCTTCTCGGCGCGGGATTGCACCTGACATCGACCGTGATGAGTATGCATGGGGTGGCACGTTCTGCTGGTAGTGGCCATGGTCGCGATCACGATCGCGATCACGGTCCCGCTCCCGCTCTCGCTCTCGCTCTCGCTCTCTTTCTCGTTCTCTGTCACGAGGGTAATCTCTGGGATCACGCGCGTCACGACCGCTAGTGCTGCGGATCAGTTCACGAGGATCACGAATGTCTCTATAATCCCGGTAGTCGCGGGAGTCTCGAGAGTCTCGGTAGTCTCGAGGATCACGGAAGTCTCGATAGTCTCGCGCGTCTCGTGCTTCGCGAATGTCTCTCGGATCACGCCCGTCCCGGAATTCGCGGGGACGATCTCGTTCATAGTCCCGCTCTCGTTCTCGCTCTCGTTCTCGATCACGTTCTCGCTCACGTTCTCGCTCACGTTCTCGCTCACGTTCTCGATCGCGGTCTCGATCACGTTCTCGGTCACGCCACTCACGCCCGTCTCCTTCGCGATGTTCTCTACCACCCTCACCGACGCTCCTGCTAGGATGCGGCGGTAGGGGGAATGTGGCCGTTGTGGAAGACTCGCGGCGCAATTCTTGAGGATAGCGACTGCGACTTTCATAGCTGTCACGGTCCCGATCACGTTCTCGTTCGCGCTCCCTGTCCCGGTCATCCCACGTCCGTGGGTGTGACAAAGATTCACGATCACGGTCGTAGCCAGAAGTGGTGCGAGGAAGTTCTCGACTTCTATCTCCATCGTGCACTGCCTCTCGCTCGCGTTCACTTCGTTCTCGTTCTCTGTCGCGCTCAATACGTTCTCGTTCCACGCGATCCCGTTCGAATCGATCTCTCTCAGCTGCAACACGGTCTCTTTCGGCGCGCTCGCGCTCAATTCGATCCCTTTCGTACCGTTCTCTCTCTGCTCGATCCCGCTCGGCACGTTCACGGTCACGCATGGCAAGTTCGCGGTCACGTTCACGGTCACGGTCGCGTTCACGTTCACGTTCCCGTTCCCGTTCACGTTCCCGTTCACGCTCGCGTTCGCGTTCACGATCACGGTCACGATCGCGTTCGCGATCCCAATCTCGGTCACGTTCTCTCTCTCGGCTTCGATCCCATTCTCGACTTCTTTCACGTTCTGCATCGCGGTCCCAAGGACGGTCGCGTTCGCGATCTCGCAGATCCGGACGCAACTCACGTTCTCGCTCACGATCTCGATCACGCTCACTTCGTTCGCGGTCAATTCGTTCTCGCTCCAAACGATCACGTTCTCTGTCACGTTCACGATCGTAGTATTCTTTACCCTCATGAGCTCTCGGTGGTTCTCGTGAAGTTTCGCGATCATATCCACGCACCGGAATAGACTCTGTCCTCTCACGCAGCTTATCGCGGAATAAGGATGATGATGATGATGCAGGGGCCGCCCCTGCTGATACCGGTGCAGAGTGGTCGAACGCAGTTGAGCCATACTTTGATGACGAACTTCGAGGAATAGCCATGCCGGATGAAGACGGGGTCGACGGGATATGATCGGGCTGTCTTGGGGTCGCAGCAGGGACACTGGTAGAGCTGACGCCTGATGAAAATGACTGTGCGCTCGAAAACACCGGTAGGGGAATACCAGAATCGCGCCGATCTCGTGCGTCACGGTACTCTCGAACGTCTCTGAGATCACGGCTATCACGGCTATCACGGCTATCTCGGCTATCACGGCTATCTCGGCTGCGGCGTTCCCAATCTCGACTTCTTTCGCGCTCGGTCTCAACCTGCTTTAGTTTATCCTTGTCTGCTGCGGCGCTAGTTAGGCTAGCAGCTTGCTCTAACTTCGGAATCTTTCTTGGGATTGTGGGTAGTACAACGGAAGGAGCCGGAGTTGATTCCGTCTGATCACCACCCTGGACAGGCTCGGGACTGCTAGACCGCCCTCGGACGATGCCGAGTAGGGGCTCGTTGCTTGCTGCAGCTTCCGACTTGGTTGAGAGTGATCTCGAATCTTTTGTGGATCGAGACTCTGGTGTCTCGATCGCCTCTCCCGCTGATTCTTGTTTAATACTAACGGCTGCAGATGAACCTGCGCTAGAGCTAGCTGCGGAGGATGATGATAATGTAGCGGCTGCTGTAGCCGCTGCTGCGGCTTCCTCCTTCTGTTTTTGCAGCATCTTTTCTTTCTGCTCCTTCACAATCACCTGCTTGAGAAGCTGGAATAGCAACTGTTTGCCCGCACGTAGATCTTGTATCTCTTTGGCTGCAGTCTCGACACGCTCCTTAATCAAGCGTACCACATCGTCCCTGGCTGCAAGAGCCGCACCGACGTCAGCTTGTAGTTGCTTTTTGTACTTCTCTGCAGCATGAGTCACCTCGATCGGTGAAATAAGCTCAGGCGTGGCAACCACCTCAGGTGCTATCGCGCCAAACGTCGTCTCAAGATACTTCTTTCGTCTCTCTAGGTAGTCACTGAAATGTCGTTCCTCTTCGGCTGCCTGAACTTCCTTCCGTGCCATGTCCTTTACATGCAGGTCATTAACTGTGTTCTCAAGCGCCTTACGCTGCGCGATCTTCCACTTGAACACTGCTGCACGTTTTTCAGACATGGGCTGGGGTGCAATGCGGAATGACTGAAGCTTCTTTCGATTCATCCACAGTTGCGCGCGGAATGGAGCCAGAATCTCAGGGTTCGCCGCGTTCAGCGCGCCTGACGAGTCAGCTGCGAGAGTGAAGCTGGACTGCGCATGCTGCGATTTGCCGAATGAAGCATACAGGTTGGCTGATGCTGCAAGGCGGCCAAGGACACTCGTGGCACTCGAAGGCCCTGCCCGAGATTCTTCTGATCCAGCCTGCGTGGACGAGGGCGCACTGGAACCAGTCGGTTGAGTTGATAGATTCTGCTTGGATGTGAGTGACGGCGTACTAACTGGTAAAGGAGATCCAACAATGGACGCCGCTAATTCCGGGTCGGTCACACCCAGCTGTGACAGGATGTCCGCTGTCCGATGTCGCGTAAAGCGAGCTGGTTGAATGGGAGTATTGCCACCGAACAGGTTAGATGATGATGAGACTGCACCATCCTCAGTCTTGACACGACTGATCTTCTTACGTCCCTGCCCAGGCGTCTTTCCTGTCGTCGATGTTGGGGCTGGATTTGACGGCTGAGAGGTCGCTTGATTAGTATCCCCTTGCTGTGATCCCAGGCCAGCAAAGGTGGGTTGTAGTACGTTAGGGTTTGATTGCATTGATGCCCCATACTCACTTTCGTCCCTTGTCGAAACAAAGCTTGCTTCACTCTCAAGAGAGCTCAGAACTGGTGGTCCTGCAGGCGATCGACTCGATGAGATGGAGTCAGAGGGCAGAGCATCCCTAGAGGAGATAGAGTTTGATGCTAGTGCCGATCGTGGTGCACCAGCGACTTTGTCAGGCGCGCCTTGACCGGATAGGTGTCCAGGGGTCATCTCCCCGTGCGCAGGCGTGATGGGGGACATCCCATCTGCATATTCAGTCTCGGACATGAGTGATGCAGATCGTTGAAGGTCCGGGTAATCACGAAAATAGCCTTGGCCCATGAATGACCTAGGCTTTCCTACGGAGCTTCCAGAGGTTGGAGTTGTATAAGTAGTGTTGGAGTTTGACTCCTCACGCCGAGCGTCGTTGTGGTTGACGGACGCCGCGCCTCCATCTCCTACCTCAGTATCCCCTTGCATAGAAGATTCAAGAATGGAATCCAGTCGTCTCGCACGCGTCCCTCCTATAGCCTGAGTGCCCACATCTGTATCCTGTGGGAGAGGTGTTATTGACATGTCAGACGAATCCTCGGTGGTTGACCTTGCGACGACTAGCCTCGGGAGATCCAGAACGGATTGAGCACCGCCCGCATGTGCGGCACCTTGTGGAGCCGCGTCGGTGCGAGCGATATCGATAGACCCGCCAGACTCCACAGCGCTATCGCGCCTCAGGCCGGTTTGCTCGTTTGGCGCCTCTTCTCCGCGAACTTCCGCAGCGAGTCCCGTAACATCGGAAGCGCCGTGCTCTTCGGACATCTGTGGACACAAGAGGAAATAGGCCAACAAATGCCAGCAAACCCAATGCTTTATCAAGGGATACTATCCCTGTGTCCCGAGATATCGACCTCGTTCTGATGTACGAATCTCGACTTCGAATTGATAGCCGAGGATGGATGGGATTTGAACAAGTCCGACTGCTCGCAAAGTGTTGCATTTGAGACAGCATGCTGCGAGTTCGCTCAACACAGGTGCGACTTGCGCAGCAGTTTCCAACACTGTGTAACTGCGCTTGGCAGCTGTATCGCGTGGACACACGAGCATAACCGTGTATCCAGTCATAAGATATACTCAAAGCCACTTGCGCGCAGTAGGAGTACTGCATAGAAGAGCGACGGCGTCGCTCAATTTTTGACATCGGAAAGAGCGAGAAGTGCCTAAGCGCATACAACGCCCGTTTCTCGACAGACTCGAAGAGGGTACAGTCACCCACACCTGCAATCTGTAGCTTGCGTCTAGCAACCCCGTGCTACCCGTCCAATGTGGTGCCTACAGAGGCTTCAGCGTGTGAGGGCTGGCCAAAGCGCCTTCCGTCTTTGTCGGAGTTTAGTTATGAGGCCTTCGGAAGGGATCCCCGTTTTACAAACGAACAGCATATTAAGGAGCCAGAATATAATCTCATCAGAGGTATCAGCAGCTCGTGGGACTTATCTTTTCCGTCGAATGCTGTCGAGCACGGCATCCCCGCGAAGGAAATCCAAGGATGCAACAGAGGCCGGCTCATCATCACCAGCATCACCAGCGAAGTTGAGTCAAGGTGAGGCGAACAGGCGAGAAACCATCGCGAAGCTACGTGAAGGCACATTCGACATGCTACCGTCCATTATTGAGTTCTTGAATACCCATCTGCACGATTACGATGCTGTTCTGACAAAGGAGCAGATCGCCACAATCGCTGAGCAGCGCCGAAAACTCCAGGAGCAGCAGAAGACCGCACTGACGCAGGCGTCGCAGGGCAACCAGAGCTCACAATCGAAATCCTCTAGCTCCACTGAAGCGAAGTCCCTAAACAATGTAGATTCCTTTTTAGATAGCATTCGCATAGTGCCTAAATCAAGGGCAGGAGGCGAGCGCCAGGAGTTCGAGAGTCAATTCAACGTTGACAGAGTCCAAGCACTTGCTGCCAAGGCTATCACACCGGGTTCGATGCCAAACTCAAGAGAAAGCCTGCTTCGTTTGCTGCTTGAGCAGGAGCGTCGACAAGAGATGGTCCTTAGTCCCTTAAACGACGAGTTTCATGGATCGACTTACACGAAGGCTAGAGATGACTTTGCTGAATCAATTCCTTTTGGAGCTCCTCTAACGCATCCAACTGTACAGCTCGCTCGCGCTGCAGAGCTAGAACGTCAGGCGAGTCGACTGATTACTAGTCCAGCTGGTGGCCGTGCGGCACAGCGACAGGAGCAACTCTTGAACTACAAAGCGGAGCCGGCCATGTTCAATTTCTTCGAACGACCTGGTGGCATCCCCACGGGTTCTTCACGGTTCGGTCAGGTTGATTCCAATGATAATGTGCTTGTATACGAGGGTTGGGGCTCCAAAGCAGGTACAATTACATCAGTCCCGAAGGGAGGTCTGGATGGCATTAATAACTTCGCCGCCGGGAGTGGAGCAACAGACCTCGAGTTTATGCGGCACATATCTGGGCGACGCTCCAACTTCCTTACTGCGACGATGCGAACCGTATCAACAGTGCTACTCCACCAGCAGTTACGACCTCCACCACCCTTACAAAAACAGATGGCATTACCCCTTGATATCGGTAGCTTGAAAAAACAGCTGCAACGTGAAGTAACAAAGATGCGAAAGCAGCATCGACATCGCTCGAAGAACTCTGAAATTGCACAACAGATCTCAAGTCTTACGACAGCTAGTGGGGCTATTGACCTATCCAAGTTTCAGTCCCTCAAGGAAGCCCTTTACGTCGATCTTTTCCAACTGGGTTTCGTCGTGGAACGCATCGTGGCGTCACGCGATCTCTCACACGCCACCATGTATTGGTCAGCTCCCTGTTTGTATCCCCCTGTGGACCCCTTACAAGAGGCAGCATTTTCTGAGCCGCCCGATATCTATTGGGGACCTGCATCGTCACACCTTTCTCCAGCTAAGCTGAAGGAACTATCAAAATCCCTTGATGATGCAGACGAAGGGGAAGATGCAGCCCAACAAGAGACGCCTGAAGTGGGATCGGCCGAGGCAATTCAAAGCATGTCGGCGCAGGAGAAACACGAAAAGGTGGTTGAGGCCGCTGCGAAAGTGCAAGATATTATCGCCAAAGATCCTGATAGCCCAGCAGCAATGCTGATCAAGCATCTGCTTCAGACGAGTGCAGCCCTGGCAGAAATGGAGAAACAAGGTGATAGGGATGAGTTCCTTGAAAGGAGTGAACTCGAGGCGCAGCAAGCCAGGGAGGCAGCGAAGGCTAAGCTTGAGGAGCTTAAGACGTCTGCACCGATGTCGAGCGCATATACTGAGAGTCCGATGAATCCAGCGCCAAACTTCCGCTTCACCCCTGGATCATATGCGCCTGATCCTATCGATACACCTCGACCTCCGCCCAAGCCGCTCGGCTACAGCAAACTGAAGGCCAAATCAAAGCATTCGCTTGCTAAACCTTCACGGCTCGCGGCGATAGATATTGTTCGCAGTGCAGTTGAGGCCTACTTAGAAATTCAAATACCTCGAATTCGATGGGCACTAGGCAAAGCCTTGAACATCAGGTACGTTCCAACGCTCAGCTTTGTATTTGATGAGAATAAGCAGCGTGCACAAACTTCAAGCCGAGCCGTGTCTCGAGTGGTACAGCAGTATACAACAAAACAGGATGCGGGTCAGTTACAACAGGGTGATGATGATAATTCGTTATCCCGAGTGACCCAGCGGAAATCACCGGCCGCTCAATATCACGAGTGGCTGGAAAAACGAAAGCAACAATGGCGACTACAGGGCCGTTGGAGTGCAAAAGATGAGTTGATGGCCAGAACGAAGCTACAAGAGGTCGATGACGAGGAAGATCTTGACAAAGTCATTGAGGATCTTCGCAAAGGGCGATCCTAAGCTCGTGTTCTGTAAATCTACGCTGAGATAAGCTTTATGTATGTTACTGTTGCCAGTGGTTTGATAGCATAAAATAGTGACATGGCCAAATGGTTGATAGCGTTCAATACATGCCGCTCTATAATGGTCTACGAGTTCGTCATCGGGTGTGTGTGACCTGCATTAGTCCTCCTCTGGATTTGGTGCCTCCGCGGAACTCAGTGGCCTTTCTTGACCTTCCAGTAACTGTTTGGACGGGCGAATATCAATGACGGAGCGCTTGCACAAGCCAATGAACTCTGCAGCATCGCCAGTAGAGAAGTTGGATGCGAAGGCCTCGGCATTTATCATACCTTGCTTGGGACTCTCGTAGAAGTTAAGGGCGTAGAAGAGAATTACGTCGATTGCCTTGCGGATCTGTTTGTTAGCACCAGAACGTGCGCGGACGGCATGAGGAATCAACACACTCTTATAGTGTTCAGCGGCATCGGGGTCCTGCTCGGCAAATTTGCAGACTTGCTCGACGGCTGTCAACTTGACTGCGTCCACAGCGCTAGTTGCAGCAAGGACAAGCAATTCCTGGCAAAGCAGCTGTACAAGCTTCTGGTCGTCCTCATTGTTTGCGGCAAGGAGAAGTCGCCCAGCTAGTCGTACCGCAGCAGCGCATGAGCCCTCGTTTTCATCACGGAAGCCGAATGAAAGCGCTCGAACGGCAGTCTTCTTACCGACCAACTTCATGAAGCGTTCTGGTGTATCCATGAGGATGCAGCTGAAGGCCATCGAGACTGCTTGGCGCACTTGCCATGGTGGGAGTGACACGGCGCCACCACCCAAGCCTCCCAGCAACACGATATTTGCCGCAATTCGTCCGGCCATCTCTTCCGATACATCTCGAACGAGAATACCCACAAGGCGCGCGCCCTCGATTCGTTGAGCGTCAATCTCTGACTGCAGAAGACGATTAATGACTTCGACAATGGATGTGAGAGTGCCTTCGCTCAGTTTGGAAATGACGTCACGGCGCGCCATGGTGAGGCGTAAGCACTTGGCAACTGATGAACATATAGAGATATCGGCGTTCTCTTCGATGGTTTTCACCATATCCTCAAGAACAGTATCGACTCGGCGCGACTCGGCCAGTACATCAGGCAAAGCCACGACGGCCGCATTACGAATGGAAGTGTGGGGATCAAGCAGACCCTTCCAGAACGTTGCCTGCAACTGAGGCTGGAAGGCTCGCAGGGCTGTTCCGTTCTTAGAGAAAATGACTCCTAGAGTAACAAGGATTTGCGCCCGCACCTCTGGAGAATAGCGGTCACCGAAGGAGCGGATGAGAGGTCCAGTTAACTTCACAACATGTGGGCGCAACGCAGCAGCGGGGGCCAGAGAAACAAGTTCTGCAAGCGCGACAGCGGATTGATCGCGGATGGAGGTGTGCATCGAGTTAACAAGACCGTTTTGATAATAGTTCAACAATGAAGCCAAACAGCCGGCTGCGAGACCAGGAACTTCCTTGATCTTGCGGTGCCCTGTCTTGTGATCACGTCCGGTAATCTCATTAAAGCGATTTCGAATAAGGGCAACATGTTTGAGGAGAATCTCTGGGCTGGTGGACTCAACCAACAAGCGGATGGCGTCAGAAGCAGCTGCCTGCACGGACGGATAGTCGTCCATGAGGCATGAAATGAGGGCACGGAACGCTGGTGCAATGTAATCCTTGGGGCCTTTATCACTTGCGTCCCTGTCTTCATTAAGATAACCGTCTGCACCGACTTCATCGGCGGCCCTTTGTTGAGCTGTTGATGAGATGGCCGCGCCAATCAACTTGCAGGCGGCGACACGGGTGCCCACCTTATTTTGGAATGAAGTAATCATTGCTTCGTCTACACCCAGGCGTCCAACCAACACGTTGACGATGGCAGTTAGTCCAACCTTGCCTAGACCACGCATGACCTGTTCGGCACTCTGGATCAGAGTAGCTGCCTCCTTTGCTCGCAAGCGGCGTTCTTGGAGACGGGCTTCTTCTTCTGGTGTGAGTTTCTTCGTCATGGAGGCTCCCTCATCCTTCGATTCTGACGATTCATCTTGCTTCTCATCAGATTCAGGCTCCTCAAAGTCCTCATCTTCGCCTTCCTTGTACTCAAAGAGAACACGGACCGAGCTGAGTAACTCTTCAGTGATCGTTGGCACAAACTTGTCGAATGCAGCATCAGATGATGTAAGGATGGAAAGGCATTGAATGTGGAAGGGAGTGAGTGGTGGTTTAATGAAATGTTTAAGTGTCATTTCAATTGTTGCAGACTCGAGGTATGGCAACTTGTACAGTTCCTTGAAGCCTTCCAACACATTGAGCGCAACATCTCGCTCTGCTTCAATGACTTCTTCAGCAATACCAGTCTCACGCATCTGCTTGATCTTCTCCAGATAGCGCACATGAGAGCGCTCGAGGTATTGGATCATTGGGAATACAAGATCCTTTACAATCTTGATACCCTGGAGGTTATACAATGCCGCACAGGCTGAGCGTGCTGCCTCGCGAACCTCGGGATTAATATCACAGAGTGATTCGCGAATGGTACTCAGGAAATCAGGAAGATAGTTCTCGAGGGTGTTCCTAGTTGCCGATCCCAAGATTTCTCCAATACCGAAGCACACACCACGACGTCGCGAAGGATCGTGCGATGCAAATGCATCCAAAAGGATAGGAGCCACAACCTGGAGGACGCGGTCCTGATATCGCGAGACGAGACGGTTCAATGACGAACCTGCCGTGTGTTGGCGAATAGGTTCGGTACTCGCCAAGTCGGACACGACACGATCGACCAACGTAGGCAGAATTCGGTTCATCATTCGGTTCTCTGATGGAACGAGGGCAACCCAGAGACGAGATGCAACTGTTGCAACACTTGAGACACCGTCCGTCTGCATAATATAGAGCGACGTGTAAACCTCATTGCGAACTTCTGGGGTAAGAGACTCCTCAATAAGCTGCTCTTGTGCCTCAGAGGAGATCGCGGTATGTTGCTTGCGAGCCTGGTAAACGGCTTGCGTGGAGTGCTGCGCAATGTCATCTTCTGCCTCGGCAATCGTGATGTAACCTGAGAGACCAGCCGTACGAAGTAAGAGAGAAGCCATGAGCATCGCTGAGCCCTGCCTTGTGCGCCAATCCGGTGAGACAAGAGCTCCAACAAGAGGTGCCAAGAGGTGATCCTTGTGACTGCGTGAGAAATGGATAGCAATGTGCTGACCCAAGCGCACCGCAGCCTCACGGCAACGCTGCGCCGAGTCAGAGAGCGAATCAAGCACAAACGGGAAGACAGTCTCTAGGATATCGCCGTATTGCTTGCCAAAGGAGATTGCCATTTCGTACGCCAGGAACAAGTAGCCTTCTCGAATATCTGCATTCGGACTTGTGATGCGGCTAGAGAAACGACTGAGGAACAACTGCATGCCCTCTTCAGCACGAAGCGTGAGAAGTTCTGCGGCACCAAGTGCTGCTCCGGAGCGCTGGACCTCCGTAGTACCACGCGATGCCAGCACTTGATGTTCTGTAACATTGGGAATAACCACTTCGGCTTGGTCGAGAACACCAAGAAGCTGTTCGAGAACCGTCTCGGCTGTTTCAACATTCGCCGCAACCCTAGCAGGCTGCACGCTGACACCTCCTTCAGAACGGAAGATCGCTGAGAGTGCGCGAGATGAAATGCGACGAATTTCAGGTGAAGGGTCCATAAGCAAACCCTTGACATATCTGAGCACCTGCTTACGATAAGGTGCAATGTCTTGCATCGATGGCACAATCTGTGTCAAAGAACCGAGGAGCTGCAATGCGACTTTACGACACTTAATTTCGCGACTGCGCAGGCCCCAACGAAGGGTAGGCATAAGCAATGCGACTGAGATAGGGTCAATTTGGTGCTTGAAAGTTGAGCAACCGAGTTCGGATAGAGCCAAACCTGGTGCACCAGAATTAGGGTCTGACAGGGCTTTCGCAATAAGATCACGAACGCGGCGAACTTCAGGAGAGCGGATCGCATTCAGAACGACGGTCATAGCCTCCTTTGCAGCTGCTCGAACTTCGGGAGCAATATCAATCAACGCCTCAAAAAGCACTGGAGCGATTGTTGGCAAAATTTGGCCCTGAACATGGCTTGCCAGTTTAGTCATTGTAGCAATGATCTGAATTGCCTCAACTCGAGTACGCCAAGCGGATGCCTTGGCGCTCTCCAACAAAAGTGGGAGGATAAGCTGTGCAGATGCACCATCCACGACACGCATAATTGTGGCAATTGCCTCTTTGGCCGAGCTCCGGATTTCGGAGCTTGACTCACCAAGCAGAGGCATAAGAAGCTTGAGAAGTACCGGAGCATATGGGGCAAATGTTTTCCCGATAACTCTGGCAAGCGCACCGAGCGTCAAGATGGCACCAAGCTTTACACTTTCCGTACGAACCTTAAAGCGCGCCTCAAGGAAGGCAAGAACATTGTACAAGCGCAAGGCCCTGCCTCCAATACCTGCCACTACTGATGCAAAGCAAACTGCTGCTGCTCGCTGACGGATTTTAGGCGAGCGGGAGACCTCCTCAGAGAGAGTTTTCAGCATTCGATTCAGCGTCGGATGCATCTCAGAAGGTGTGGGCAGAGGGACTTCTGCCACTGCTGCGGAGCCAAGCGCGGCTTCCTTCTCACCCTTATCTGCTCCCTTAGCCTCTGACGCCTTCACCCCTGCTGCTGGAGCTCCGGTTAACGCGGCTGAAACAGCACTTGCAGACGCTTTGGCTAGGCGTTCAACCAGCGGCACAAGACAAGCCGCCGCCGAGTCTTGCGCAGAAATCGTTGTTGTTTCAAGAACAGCACCGATCAGCGCTTCAATTAGTCTGGAGGTTGCCTCGAGATTCGTCGTCATTTGGCCCGTGTTACCGTACAGAATAAACGCACCCTCGCGCATGTGAGCTGCTGCTTTGTTTCGCTCGCCCTGACTAGCCTCCTTAACTGGGACGGGCTTGCCGCTCTTGATTGCCGTTTGGAACTTGCGCTCCAATTGGTCGAAGAGTTTGTCACCGAACAAGTGAATGAGCTTCAAACCGGCGTTCAAAGCCGCGTTCCAAACTTCGTTGTCTAAATCGCTGACACCACGGTACAGAACAAAGTCAAGGAAGGGTTCGAGGATTGATGGCTGCTTTTCAATCAAAGGAACGCAAGCGCCGTAGGTGAGCGCAACGCCATGGCGGTGCTCAAAACGTGACACGAAAGTAGGACTCTCACGCAAGGTGCGTGCCGGAATGGTGTAATCGTAGTTAGCATCGAAGATTGCGTTGAGCTCTTCGAATTGCTTGCGTGTTTCATCGGGGTTGCTGAGTCGACCCAACAACGTGTAGATTGCCTGCGCACTCGCGACACGAATGGATTCTGCTCGGTTTGCTGTAAAATTTCTCAGCTTTGTCAGCATGTCTTGCACGCTGATGATGCCAGCACCAGAACCATCACCGGCTGTCGGATCAAGGTTCAATGCCTTAATAATAGCTTTCGCCATAGAGGCAACGTCCGAATTGGCATCGTGAGCCAAGGTCCAGACGCGAACTCCGACGTCAGCGAAGAGCGAGCGGTCATCCTCCCTAATGGCGCCCGATTGGAACAAAGCATCTCGCGCAACGAGCACGTGACATCGCTCTAAAGCACGCAACGAAGCAATAGCGGTCTCAGGGTTGGGTGAGAACAAACCAAACTCACCGATGAGATAGCCAAGCTGGCCAACCTTCAACGTCGATGCCAAGCGCTGGAGGGCATTTGCCAGAAGGTCCCGCTCCTTCGAGAATGTGGGAGGCAATCGATTCAGTCCCGCAAGAGTCAGCGATAACATGGGAATGATAGGGAACTTGCTATCATCCAGCGCGTCATCAGCACCATCCAATCGTGGTTGGCTTGCATTGGATGCCGCGGCAGCTGCGCCGTGTGCAGCGAGCAGGACGGCCGACATGCGGACACCATTATAAACAGTGTCGCGAACACGTGCTGCGAAACCGTTAAAGCCTCCGAGACCCAAAGATACCTCATCATCGTCATCTAAGAAATCCTCATCCGCTTCCTTCGTCTCTGCATCAGCCATCGTGTCTGTGTCGGCTTCCTCAGCGACCTCAACCTCGTCAGAACTCTGTGTTGGTCCCATTCTGATGAACGCATCCAACAAAGGCATGAGGAACGAGAAGCTCGAAGGGGAGAAAGGTGCATCTGATACTTCAGTAAACTCCCCAACCTCGGTTAAAGCGGCTGCAATTGCAACGAGGTCCGGTGTTTTTGATGCCACATAATATCCCTTGAGCTTGGCCACATCACTAACAATGGCGAATTGAGTTGTAGAGTCTACCTCAAAGAAGCTCGCGACACCCCGTCCCAGAATGTCGACGATCGCGTGAGAGTGTGAAATGGTCAAATCAAGTGCATGAGCTATCAGTCTTACGACTTCTTGGCTTCTTTCTCTGAACAATGCGGTATCATCGTCGCTACCGGGGTCCGAGGCAACAGTTGCACGAGTACCCAGCGGACGTTTGCAAACCGCCTCTGGTCCACCCAGTACAGCACCGCGAATAAGCTGGTGCAAGATTGGAAGAATAAGAGGAGTTATTGCGGCGGCTGGACCTGGTGCAACTTGTGCGATTTCCTGTACTGTGGCAAGCGCCGCTTCCACGGGTCTCACAATCGTCGCCACCTCCGCGCGCTGGCGAGCTTCCTTTGCGAGTCGCAGAGCCTCTGGAGACTGCGTGGCAGACAACTTAGCTTCGCGCTCTTTCTGTCTCTTCTCTTCAATCTGACTCTTTAGTTCAAGTTCCCACTTTACGTCTTCAGCAGATCGACCCTTAACATTTGCACGTTTGATCATACCATTATAGTCTACACCTTCTTGCACCTTCGTGACTTGAGCCTCCGGGTCATCGATTGGGCACAACACGCCAGCAGGCGTTTTGTAGACAGCAACTTGATAGGGTGATAAGCTGAGTGCTGCGGGGCTAGCCATGCACTTTTCAATCAGCATACCAACCTTGTACTCCGCAAATACGCTAGGTGCGTACTGCGCAACGGCTGCGAGAGCAACGATTGCCGCTCGGCGTCGGTCAATCGAAGTTGATGCGATCCAGCCAGTTCCGAAGCCAAGTGTGGTTGCGGAACCGATCGTAGACTGGAAGGCGCTAGCAACCAACTCACTGGCAGGGGTTCCCGAGAAAATTAGCGCCAGAAGATTCAAGGCAACAATTCCTCGCTTGCGGACGAGAAGTGAGGCAAGAGCAGACTTAGCTTCTCCATGCGTTTTCACGTTCGATGTGCCAAGCAGGCGACGAGCAGCAGCTTCCACAAATCGAATAGGTTGTGTGCTGCTTTGCGAACTGGCGGGACTCGCCGCGAGGAGGAGCATGTACGCCGCTCCGCGTCCGTCCAATCCGTGGCCAAATCCCTCCAGGAACGAAGCCCAAACCATTGAGTCTGCAGACGGGTTGGGATGCTGTGCGAGTGCATCTGAGGGCGAATACGTCTTAATGCGATATGTTAATGCCTTGGTGTTATGTCGCTTAATGCAGAAGTACTGCGTAGACCCATCCCATCCTACAGCGTAGATTGGCTCGGCATCCTCATCATCAGGTCGCGTCATAACGGGAGGCACCTCCTTTTGAGCAATTGCTGTTAGCAAATTACCTTCTGCGGTACGAAGCGGCCAATAATCAAGCCGTGCTGCATCCTCAGCATTCGATGGCTTAAGCTGACGTGAGCTAACAAGGGCAAACTCACTGTTCGCGCCGATGATAGTTGCGGCTTGCAAGACTAGACGACCAATCTCGGGGCGTGATGCGATGGCAGGATCAAGCGATTGGCGGGCCTTAATACGAACATTGTGAATGCACGAAAGACGCAGCTGCGCCGTCGCAATGAACGCTCCCGCGAACGCGTAAAGATGATCACCTTCGAACCCTGAACCCGGCGTCCCTGCGGGGTGGCCGCCGTTCTCTTTAGCTGCTGCGGCTGCGGAATCGTAGACTTTAATAATAGATGCAGCATGTCGGCTCAATAGAGCAGCCAACATAGCAATCAATAGGTCCGTTTCGTCCTTGTTTGCGTTTGCGATTAAAGTGGGTGTGAAGAGTAGCGAAACTGTTGAGTTCAGGTAAGGAACGAGGAAACTTGGGATAGTTCCCGCCGCAGCCTTCTTTTTCTTGGGTTCATCTATCTTCTTCGACTTCTTTTCATCTGTAGTCTCTTCTTTGTGTTCGTCCGCATCAGCCTCTCCAAGCTTCTTTTCTTTCTTACCGCCTTTGACGAAGAAAATTATAGCCGTTGCAGCCAATGCGGTCTCTCGCATGACGACAGCTTCAAGTGCTGTTGAAGCGACCGACGTCAACTTGTCCATGACAGCCTTCTCGTTGAGTGCCTCACGGAGCTCCGAGGTGGTCCTAGCCGCAAGGGATGATGCAAGCGGCTCCTGACCACCGTACGCGAAAAGCAGTCTAGCAGCCAAAACAAGAGCACCATGGGCACTGTACGTGGGAGTATCATCGGGCTTAGCAGTTTGCAAGGCGGTAATGATGGCCTTAATCAAGACAGGCGGGATGGACACTGGCACTTCGCTAATCAACAACGGTGAATCAAGCGGAAGTGAGGAGGGCGCGAGAGACTGTGCAAGAGCAGCAAACGCCCTTGTTCGAGTAGTTGCTCCTGTATCTTTGGCCAAGTATTCAAGGAAGGCCGTTGAAACGGCCTCCACGACTGCCTGGAATGAGGCAATAACCTGAGCTGTTTCGGCGCCCTTTGTATCGATCTGGGCGGCTGCACTGAACACGCTCTCGACAAGGCTAGAGGCAAACTGAGAATATGCATTAGATGCATTCAACTTGGCATCATCTGATGCAGGGAACGCGGAGCCAGCCTTGCCTACAAGCACGTTCTGAAGCTGGGTCAATACAGCTATACAGGCGGCTTGGATGTCCTTGGTATAGGCCGGTGCTGCAAGGACAAGCTTACGACCAAGAGCCGTGCCAAGCATCTTAAGGGCGTCGATGGCTGCTTGTCTTCTAGTCGAGTCACTGGATTTGGATTCATTGGCCAGTGCAGCAGGAATATCTGCGAGTAGGGATCCAATGAGCACGTTGCATGGGTTAACAGAACCGTACACCGCCTGTGCTAATGCCTTCACGGCCTCACATCCCACCAAAGGTGCACGGCGGCAGGCTCGTGCTGCGCTGTTCACTACGTCAGTTATGTGCCCTGGCTTGTAACTCATCGCGATTGCACCCAGGCCGAAGTGTAGGGCGACTTGGGCATGGTAATATATGGAATCAACGTCAGGGGCATTGGTAATTCCCTGCTGGAACCATACGTTGAGCTGATCAAGCACTGGAGCCATGCACACAGCAGCAGCCTCCTGGTCAGGTGCAGAGAGCTGTCGCACTCTATTGTGCCAATTGGGCCGATGGGGAGCACTCATGGCATTCAATCGGAGAGAAATTTCCCGTAGTGCGGCACCGAGGCAGCCAATTACGGCTGCATTTTGTATCGCGGTAGTACCTTTGCCTGCAAGGGGCTTAGCCTTGCAAAGAGCAACCAAATGGTGGGAAAGACTCGGCACCTTGAGTAGAAGTGTTGCCAAGGCTTCCGCCAGCTTGGTCAAGGCAAGTCGCTGTACCCTGTGCCCCGCTGCAATATCGGTCTTGCCGCGAACTCCTTCGTATCTGAACACCCGATCCAATGTTGCCCCGATGCTTGTACTGGCCAACATGGTATATATGCTCTCAGCAATTGCTTGACTGAGCTGCGTAGCTGACGTCGAGCCTGCGAACGCGGATCCAAGGGTTCCGGCAAGCGGTGTTGCCAGAATGGCCACGTAGTTGCTAGCGGACTTGATACAACCCACGGATCCGATGGCCTTGACCTCGCTGACCCAGGCCTCAGTGTAGGGCACCAAGAAACTCGGTCCGTGCTGCGAAGCGAGTTTCTGGACAGCTCTGAGGTGCGTCTTGATATCCGTTGATCGTCTTGCAGCGAGCAGGCTGAGTTGGTCCACAAGGCTGCGGATCACCTGCGATGCATCGTCACTTTTTTTCTCGAGCGCGGTCTCGACGGCTTGCTCTAAATCCTGCATGTTCTTGGAGATGCGAGTTGCGGCGTTCGCATCTTCTGTTTCCTGAGATTGCACGTGATCTCGCGATCCAAACGAGTTTATAGTACTTGAAACGGAAGCGTTGTGGCTTGCTCGCTTCACCTCGTCAGTACTCTTGTGCTCCATATTGCCCAGGCGTGAGATGTAACCCGAAAATAAGGAGCCAAAATGCTCATCAGATTCGGTATTCTGACACCCCCACACCCGATCGCACGGCCGCAATCGGGGGTGACAAAATGAAGAGAAAGGAGAGAGTGAATGCATGCCGCCTCTGCCACACCCCCGCCACACCCCCACCGACCGAAGGAGAACCCATCCACCCGAGGAAACCGCCCACGCTCTCCTTGGGCGGAGAGGGGTTTGAAAACACGA
>Ga0180217_1000322_pt1 | contig 84072 bp, 83 predicted proteins | sample eDN3rd37CBELigOP_FD_128521 | JGI IMG/M metagenome (GOLD analysis project Ga0180217, IMG submission 128521) | Enriched Organic Plus compost microbial communities from Emeryville, California, USA - eDNA 3rd pass 37_C BE-Lig OP (version 2) (version 2) ...
ACCATTTTCACATTTAAAAACAACAAAATAATTTCAATAAGCGACATTTCATAAAAGTATGGTAAGAACAGAACCTATTATTGCTGTAAAAGACGTACAAAAAAGCTCAAAATTTTATCAAAAATTATTTAACTGCAAAAGTGAACACGGCGGTGAAACTTTTGAAATTTTGACCAGCGAAAATGTGGTGATCCTTTGTTTGCATCAATGGGGAGATCACGAACATCCAACAATGCTGAATCCAGAAAAAGAAGTTGGAAATGGTTTAATACTATTCTTTAGAGTTGACAACCTAACTGAAATCTTTCAGAATGCAGAAAAACTAAATGCAAATGTTGAGAAAGAAATTCATTACAATGAAAACTCGCTTAAAGATCAGTTTACGTTAAGGGATTTGGACGGCTATTATTTAATCATATCAGAATAACAACGAACCGCTAACAAGGTATTGGCGCAATGGGGGCTAAAGTGCTAAATTCAAAGTTTGTGCTTATATCTCCGCCAAAAAAGAATTTTATTCGTTATTTATTTTTAAATTTAACTCCTAAAAATTCGTTTTGGCTCGCCTCGGTGCAAAATCGAAACCTACAGCTTCGATTTTCCGCCACTTCGCAAAGCACCGAAACGTTATCTGTCATTTTAAAAAAACCGCGTATGAACAAGAGAATATTACATTTAAGTTTTTTATTGGTATTTCTATTTTTGAACTGCACAAATTCAAAACCTAAAGCCCCAATTCCTGCTCACGACACCTTTAAAATCCTTTCAAAAATTATTGGAGAAACGAGAGTCATTAATGTTTGGACACCAGAAAATTACAAAAGTTCAACCGAAAAGTTTCCAGTCTTGTATATGGCGGATGGTGGAATTGAGGAAGATTTCCCACACATTGCAAATACAATCTCTAAACTGATAAAATCTAATAAAATTACTCCTATAATTCTCGTGGGAATTGAAAATACTCAACGAAGAAGAGATTTAACAGGTTTTACGGAAGTTGCGGAAGACAAAAAAATCGCACCTGTTGTAGGTGGTTCAGAAAAATTCCGAGCATTTATCAACGATGAATTGTTTCCTGAAATTGAGAAAAAATATAGAACCGACGGAAAAAAAGGAATCATTGGAGAATCTGCTTCGGGGCTTTTTGTAACAGAAACGCTATTTTTAAAACCTGAAATGTTTGATTTCTATATTGCTTTTGACCCTTCATTATGGTGGAACAACCATTACTTGGTAAGAAATGCTAAAGAAAATTTGAAAAATCTTCCGCAAAAAGAGATAAAATTTTGGTTTGCAGGTTCGGATGCTAAAGATGTTTCGCCTTACACAAATGATTTAGCAAAAATTTTAAAAGCTGAAAACTTGACAAATTTGAAATGGGAATATTCTGATGAGCCTAAGGAAAAGCATACTACGATTTTTAGAGCGACAAAGGAAAAAGCATTAATTTGGACGCTAAAGAAAAACGACAGATAACATGGGTTTTGCAAGATGCGGGGTTGAAGGAAATCTCAGAAAATTTGTAGAAAATACCCGCAAAAAACTTTTCCATTTTTTGTTTTTTTTCGTAATTTTAAAAAATGGAAAAAGTTTTTACTAGAGATAGGTTCTCCTCCCGACTTTCGGTTGCAGTAGCCCACACCTCGCAAAGCCCTTTCCCGTTGCACAACTCCAATTTTCAGAGCAAGAACGCAAAAAAGTATAAAAAAACAACCTCTTTAAAAGCGATTTTAAGGAGGTTGTTGTTTTAATCGCAGTATCGAAAAGTTGGTAGAAGTTCTAAAATTAAAAAAAACCGGCTCAATTGAGCCGGTTTGTGGATTTATTCATTTATCGCTTAGAACGAATACATTACTCCAATTCTTGTCGTAATAATGCTTGCCGAATTTTCTGAACCATTTACCGGCTTTCCGTTAAAACCATAATCCTGACTTAGGTTAAGAATATATGTCGCGTCCAAAAACACCGACCAGTTCTCTGTCAATACATATTTAGGCATCACACCAAGTTGTACAGACCCCACTTTATCATTGCTAAGCGTATTGCTTTTTCCAAGTCCCAAACCTAAACCGGCATGGGCATCTACTCTGAAATCTGATACCGAACCTGTTGCCGCAGAAATATCATATACTGCCTCTAATGCCAGTTTATGAAACGTCAAACCTAAATCGCTGTCATCTTTATGCTCAAATTTATTCATTTCATAAGTTCCTCGTAGTGACCAGAAATCATCTAATTGGTATCTCGCACCGGCATGAAAACTCACAAAGCTACCATAATCAGAAGGTTTTTCTCCTGTTGGTTTAGGTGATAACGGTGTGTTAAAACCATAACCGGCTTCTAATGAAACGCGGCTCCAGAAATCTGTTCCGTGAAGATGTGAAGACTGAGCATGAGCAGCGAATGATAATCCAAGTGTTAATGTAGTCGCCAGAAAAAAGCGTTTGATGTTCATAATAATAAGATTTTAAATTTTATTCTGACAAATGTAATAATAATATCGCATTTACCTCATTATTTTAAAAATTTATCAAACAATGGTGACTAATTCACCTCTTCCGTTTTGCTGGAATCACTAATCAGTCGGTTGAGTTCATTCATTTCTTTGTCTGATAATTTCCGGTATTTACCCAGCGGAACATCTAAAGTTATATTAATAATTCTCACTCTTTTAAGTGCTTTAACTTCATAACCCAGGTGCTCACACATTCGCCGTATCTGGCGGTTAAGCCCTTGCGTCAATACAATTTTGAATGTGTAGGCATTGATTTTTTCCACTTTGCACTTTTTGGTCATCGTGTCAAGAATCGGTACACCCAGACTCATTCGTGTAATAAAACGCTCGTTCACAGGTTTATCAACTTTGACGATATATTCTTTTTCGTGGTTATTTCTCGCTCTCAGTATTTTATTCACAATATCCCCATCGTTGGTCAGTAGCAATAATCCTTCCGAATCCTTGTCCAGTCTTCCGATAGGGAAAATTCTTTCCGGGTAATTGATATAATCCACCACATTATCTTTGACCTTTGTGTTGGTCGTACACTCAATGCCGACAGGTTTGTTGAATGCGAGATAAACAAAATCATTTTTCCGTTTCTGGATTGGTTTTCCGTCCACTTCGATAACGTCTTGGTCGCTGACTTGAGCTCCCATTTCTGCCGGTTTTCCGTTGATTGTCACTCGGTTTTCACTAACCAAAGTGTCGGCTTGACGGCGAGAGCAATACCCTGTTTCAGACAAATATTTATTGATTCGTTTTGTTTCTTGCATGGTGTAAATTTAGTACAAAAATTATTCAGAAAGAAATTGATAAATCTTCTTATAAACAGATTGATGGTATAAACTATGGCCTATATTTTTGGTAGTGAACATCGGCATTTCCGGATATATTTTATTGATTTCAACTGCGTTGCTATATGCCACAACTGTATCGGTTTCATCATGAATCCAAAGAATCGGCTGCCGGATTTTCGTAATAAATTCTTCGGCGGAATAGGTAGTTATGTCGATATCAAAATCTGTTTTGAAAACTTCGAGAAATTTTCGGTATGACCGGTTGCTCAGCCCAAGCAGATTTTTATAATTCTTCAGCAATCCTTCAAATTTGTTTGGACTTCCCATAATAACTATTTTGGCAATTTGCTCATTTTGATAGGTGCTTTGGTAGTAAAGCGAAGTAAACCCACCAAATGAATGACCAATGAGATATTTCGGTTGATAAGCCTGACAAACTTTGTCAATCGCCTGGCTATACATAATCGGGTTCAGTTCGTAGCCATCACTCATTCCCTGCGCCGGAGCGTCGATAGTAATAATGTGATATTTTTTCTTTCTCAAAAACTGAATCAAACCAATCCAGCGATAAGCATTACTTTCCCAGCCGTGAATAAGAAACACTTTTTCGCCTTCGTTTTTCCATTCATAAATTTGGATATTTTTTCCGTCAATGTTTATGGGATTTTGTTGTGCATCTGCCAGAAAATCAGGTAATACTTCCCTTTTTCCTTTACGCGGGTGCGAAAATAAGCGATAGGCAATCCGTGCAGATTTTTTCGGCTGAATCAATGAAAGTAAATTCAACCCAAAACCTACAGATTTGGTCAGTAAAAAGTAACGAATTTTTTTAAACATAAAAAAAAGCCTCTTTTTCAGAGGCTTAAACAATTATTTTATTTTGCTGATGAGCTTATCTATTTTCTCTTTTTCTTCCTCTGCCAAAGCAACATCTACTAATATTCTTCCGCTGTGCTCGTCAACCATAATTTTTTTACGGGTTGCAATTTCCACCTGAACCTGCGGCGGAATAGTGAAGAAAGAACCGCTGGCAGCTCCTCGCTCAATAGATACAACAGCCATACCGTTTCTCACTCCTTTTCGGATTCGCTGGTAGGCTTGCAGCAATCTATCATCAATTTTCTTGGTAAACTCTTCGGATTTTTTCAGTAAGAATTCCTCCTCTTTTTCCGTTTCAGCCAAGATATTATTAAGTTCACTTTCTTTGTGAGTTAAGTTTTCTTTTTTGAAAGCTATTTTCTCACTTGTTTCCTCAATAGATTTTTTCTTGAATTCAACACTGACACCAAACTCTTTGATGTTTTTCTCTGCCAGTTCAATCTCTAACTCCTGAAATTCAATTTCTTTCGCCAAAGAGTTAAATTCTCTGTTGTTTCGGACATCTTTTTGCTGCTCGCTATACTTTTTGATAGCTGCTTTGTGCATTTCGATGTCATTTTTTTTCTGCTTGATTTGCTCCTCGATAGACTTTAGCTCCTCGTTCAATTTCTCTAAACGAGTTGTTAGTCCCACCATTTCGTCTTTCAAGTCCTCTACTTCCAAAGGAAGTTCGCCTCTCATATTTCTGATTTCATCTATTTTAGAATCAATGAGTTGTAAATCATACAAGGCTCTCAACTTATCCTCTACAGTTACTGTTTGTGCTTTTTTCGCCATACTTTGTCTATAAGTAGTTAACCGGATTGGTATTTATTTCTGATAAAATTACCGCAAAAGTAGGCATTTTTTTTGTAAGATAATCATAAATATAATTTTTTGTAAACCTCTCACTTTCAAAATGTCCGATATCGGCTAATAAAATCTTGTTTTCAGCTTGGAAAAAATCGTGGTATTTCAGGTCAGAAGTAATCAAAACGTCTGCTCCTTTGGCAATAGCCGAGCCAATAGAAAAAGCTCCCGAACCTCCCAAAACAGCGACTTTTTTCACTTTTTTGTTCAGGAATTCCGAATAACGGACAATACCCGTTTCCATTTTTTGCTTTACGAATAAAAGGAAATCTTTTTCGTTTTGCTCGGTTTCTAATTCTCCAATCATTCCGAGCCCGATATTTTGGTGTTTGTTCTCGGTTTTGTAGATTTCGTATGCCACTTCTTCGTATGTATGGCTTTCAAACAATGCTTTCAGGATTTTATTTTGCAGGTGTTTTTCAAATGTAACTTCGATTTTGATTTCTTCTGCCTCGACAAATTCGTGTTTTTCTCCGACTACAGGATTGCTGTCTTCATTTCCTCTATATGTTCCTTTTCCGTTGGAATTAAAACTGCAATTATCGTAATTCCCGATGTTTCCCGCACCTGCCTTAAAAAGAGCATTCCGCACCTGATTGGCATTGTCAATCGGAGTATAGGTTACGAGCTTGTAAATGAAATTCTCTTTTTCGACAAGCATTTTCGGGTTTTTAATTCCGAGGGCATCGCACATAATTTTGTTCACTCCGTTTTTGTGATTGTCCAAAGCCGTATGAACGGAATAAATCGCAATATCATTTTTAATGGCTTTGATAACAGCTCTTTCAACGTAGGATTTTCCTGTGATTTTCTTCAATCCTGAAAACAAAATCGGGTGAAAACAGACTACCAAATTGCATTTTTTATTGACAGCTTCGTCAATAACATTTTCGAGGGCATCGTGGCAAACGAGAATTCCGTTTATGTCCTGATTGGGATTACCGACTAATAACCCGACATTGTCAAAATCTTCTGCATAAGCAATCGGAGCCATTTGCTCCAAAACCGAAATGATTTGTTGTAGTTTCATACAAATTAAAATTCAATTCGTTGATTAACAGACTCATTAAATTCCTCCACAATTTCCTCCATCACTTCTGCAACGGGTTTGATTTCGTGAATTAATCCGGATATTTGCCCGATTTCCAATTCGCCTTCTTTCAAATCGCCTTCAAACATTCCGCGTTTGGCTCTCGCTCTACCCAAAACTTCTTTGAGTTCTTCTGCCGAAGCACAGTTTTGATAGGCTTGCTGCACTTGCTGATAAAATTCATTTTTGATTAACCGTACCGGTGCCAGCTCTTTTAGCGTAACTATGGTGTCGCCTTCTCCTACCTGCGTTAGTAATTGTTTGAAATTTTCGTGTGACGAGCTTTCTTCGGTCATGGCAAATCGGGTTCCCATCTGTACGCCATCTGCACCTAAAATCATTGCTGCGAGCATTCCTTTTCCGGTAGCAATTCCTCCGGCAGCAATCAACGGAATATCAATCCGGGATTTAACCATCGGAATAAGCGTAAACGTAGTTGTTTCTTCTCGCCCATTGTGTCCACCAGCTTCAAAACCTTCTGCAACAACAGCATCAACTCCGGCTTCCTGAGCCTTGAGTGCAAACTTAGACGAACTGACCACATGCACAACCGTGATCCCGTGTTCTTTTAGAAAAGACGTCCATGTTTTAGGATTTCCGGCAGAAGTAAAGACAATTTTCACACCTTCTTCCACAATAATGTCCATGATTTCTTCAATATTCGGATAAAGCATAGGTACATTTATCCCAAAAGGTTTGTCTGTGGCTTTTTTACATTTTTGGACGTGTTCTCTGAATACATCCGGATACATCGACCCTGCTCCGATTAATCCCAAACCGCCATTATTACTCACTGCCGAAGCTAATTTATAGCCGCTGTTCCAAATCATTCCGCCCTGAATAATGGGATATTTTATACCGAAAAGTTGCGTAATTCTGTTCATAGTTAGTCTGCTGCGTAATCTTTTAAGTAATTAAATCTTTCTGTTAACTGACCGTTTTGACATATTGTCGCTCGTTGTAAAACGCCGTCTGCATCATCGTTAAAAAACGCTGGAATAATGCGTTCTAGAAAAACTTTTCCAAAACCTTCGCTCGCATCTTTAGGCAGTTCGCAAGGCAGGTTATCCACCGCCATCACGCCAATTGCCTCGGGGTGCGACAAAGCAACCTCCTGATGCGTTTTCGGGTTGTAACCATAAAAAGGTTCGGCAATGGTTGATGGCCGAATTGTGCAAGCAACCGGACCGTCAATATCACAGGAAATATCGCCCACCACCTTTATTTTATTTTTGGACGATTTCAGCATTTCTCTCGTTAATATATAAGGTGAATCTTCTTTATAAAAATGCCCGGCAATGAAAATATCGGCAACCTGGCTGTATTTTTCAAAATCGGATTCAAACCATTCAGGGTGCTCTCTAAATTCTTGTTTGACAACAGGGTTCCCGTCTGAACGGCGATAATATTTATCATAATCGACATGAGTATAAACCGGGTGGCTATACGGTTTGCTAAGAAAATCTTCTACCGATACTTCCTTCATTTTCATTCCGTCCAGCATTTCTCTCGCACCATAACCGACTTTTCCTTTTCCTGTCAATAAAACTTTAATTGGCGGTAAATTCAGCTTTTTAAGCCGGTCAATCAAATCTTGTTGCGTATGCAGGTTTTCCGCTTTTTGAATGTGAAACAAATCAAACTGTTCCCCGAAAGTGCGAAATGTATTGTACGCACCGACAATTCCGGCATATCGCCCGAAACCAATCAGTCGGTTTCCATCTTCATCGACTAAAGTTTCGTGGTCAATCAGGCGGATATTTTTCTGCAAACATGCCTGTAGCAGCTTTTTATTATAAGGTTGCTTTTTGATGGTATGCGAAAAGAAAAAATAGGTTTTATTCGGAATTAACTTATCAATCGGCACTTCTTTTACACCCAATAACACATCACAGTCAGACAAATCATCATTAATTTCAAACCCTAAACCGGCATACTCTTCGTCTTTGAAAGCTCTTATTTCTGAGGGTTCAACCTTAAAACCGGCTTGCGGAAACTGTGTTTTAAAATTCAATAATTCCTGTGGAGAAAATACCACCCGTCTGTCAGGAGGCACTTTTCCTTCTCGTATAATTCCAAATTTCATAGGCATACAAATATTAAAATCTTGATATAAAGTTCTCAAATATACCCATTTTTTTCATTTCTTGAAAATTAATTCCTTTTCCTTATATTTATTCAATCTAAATTACTAAGTTTGCATCATCAATTAAAACATAATTCAATAATGAGAAAAATAGTTTTAGCTTCGGCTTTAGTAATGGCAGGGTTAGGTTTTGTTGCTTGTGATAGTGACGACAACTCAGGAAATCAAAACCAAATGATTGGAACTTGGGAAGCAAAAGAATATTCCTACATTAGACCAGACAACCAGCAAGAATACACACATGATTTTTCAACTATCACAGGAGGATGTGAAGTAGATGTTTTGACTATTAGCGAAAATAATTCTGCTATCCTGAATACTGAAACTAAAAACGAAGAAGACATTTGCGAGGAAAATCTTATCAACGGAGAGTGGAATGAAGAAACCGTAACAATTGAAGGAGAAGAAGTTCCTAGAATTGTAGTTGAATCTACTGAAAACACCTTGAAGTTGAAGTATCCTTATGTTTACATGATGGGGGGAACAGATATAACAGTTACCTATACCAGACAATAATTTATTTATTTCTATAATCAACCGCTTCTCTTTTGAAGCGGTTTTTTTATGTTTTTATCTGTTCTTCAACTCAGATATCCGGATAATATTGTAATTTTACGGCATAATCATATTTCTACTATGCATTCGAAAGTGTTACTTACCGCTAAAGATGTAGATATCATACTTCACCGTCTGGCATGCCAGCTGGTCGAAAAACATTTGGATTTTTCGCAAACCGTCCTGATAGGGCTGCAGCCCAGAGGTCGTTTTCTGGCAGAACGGATTGCTCAGATACTGGAAAAAGAATATCAGATTTCCCACATCGAATTAGGCTTTTTAGACATTACATTTTTTCGTGACGATTTCCGTCGCACCGAAAAACCGCTTGAAGCCAACAAAACACATATCAACTTTTTGGTAGAAGATAAAAAAGTGATTTTTATCGACGATGTTTTATACACCGGACGAAGTATCCGCTCTGCATTGACCGCCATACAATCGTTTGGCAGACCGGCAGACATAGAATTGCTGGTTTTAATCGACCGACGATTCAGCCGGCATTTACCTATCCAACCCGATTACAGAGGTCGCCAGGTAGATGCTATTGCCAACGAAAAAGTGAAAGTACAATGGAAAGACATTGACGCCGACACCGACCAAGTTTTATTAGTAGATGATAATCCGACATAATTTTTCCTGATGAAAACACTAAGCGTAAATCACTTATTAGGCATCAAATATATCACCAGAGACGATATCGAATTGATTTTCGAAACCGCTGAACACTTCAAAGAAGTCATTAATCGTCCGATAAAAAAAGTTCCGTCACTGAGAGATATTACCATTGCCAATATATTTTTCGAAAACAGCACACGAACAAAATTATCTTTTGAGCTGGCAGAGAAAAGATTATCTGCCGATACTATCAGTTTTTCGGCGGCACAATCATCTGTAAAAAAAGGAGAAACGCTGATAGACACCGTCAATAATATCCTGTCTATGAAAGTAGATATGGTTGTGATGCGGCACAGCAACCCCGGTGCAGCTTATTTTCTTTCACAAAATGTAAATGCAAGAATTATCAATGCCGGCGACGGTGCACACGAACACCCCACACAAGCCCTGCTCGATAGTTTTACTATTCGGGAAAAACTGGGCGAAATCGGAGGTAAAAAAATCGTGATTGTCGGCGATATTCTACATTCGAGAGTAGCTTTGTCTAATATTTTTGCTCTGCAAAAGCAAGGTGCCGAAGTCCGGGTTTGCGGACCGAAAACACTGATTCCGAAACACATCGAAAGTTTAGGTGTCAAATACGAACCTAATCTACGAAAAGCATTGGAATGGTGCGATGTTGCTAATATGCTGAGAATTCAAAATGAACGTTTAGACGTAAACTATTTTCCGTCCACAAGAGAATATACTCAACAATACGGTTTGGATAAAGATTTGCTCGACTCGCTGAACAAAGAAATCATCGTGATGCACCCGGGACCAATCAATCGGGGTGTGGAAATCACTTCAGATGTTGCCGACTCCAAACAATCAGTGATTTTGGAACAAGTGGAAAACGGCGTGGCTGTGAGAATGGCTGTTATTTATCTTTTGGCATCGAAAATTCAATAATTTTCGTATATTTAAACAAAAAACATGAAAGTTAAAGAAAAAGGACATACCGTTATCATTACCCAAACCAGTGAAACCGTGACTGATTTTTTAGACAAATTAACTGCGGAATATGCTCAGTTTAAAGACAAGAACCTCATTATTGATTTATCAGGAGAAAATACATCTGATGTTCAGCTGTTTGATTCGTTAAGAGAAAAACACCGGAACAACAAAAAATCTTTTGTTTTGGTCATGAACCATGCTGATATTGATGATTTGGAAGATGATATTATTATAGTCCCCACCTTGCAGGAAGCTCATGATGTGATTGAAATGGAAGAAATCGAACGCGATTTGGGGTTTTAAATACACTGCCATGAAGCTGACTATTTTGGGTTGTTATGCCGCTACACCGAGAACTTTTACCAACCCTACCTCACAGGTAGTAGAGTTCAACAATTCCATGTATCTTATTGATTGTGGAGAAGGCACTCAAGTTCAACTCAGAAGAAACAAAATCAAATTTTCGAGAATCAATCAAATTTTTATTTCGCATTTGCACGGCGACCATTTTTATGGATTAATCGGGTTAATTTCAAGCTTTGGCTTATTGGGCAGGCAAAATGATTTGCATATTTATGGTCCGAAAGGCATTAAAGAAGTTATGCTTTTACAACTTAAATTATCCAATTCATATACACAATATAAACTGTATTTTCACGAATTGACCTCAAAATCGAGCGAACTGATTTTTGAGGACAATAAAGTACAGGTATATACCATTCCGCTGAACCACCGGATTTACACTAACGGATATTTGTTTGTGGAAAAAATCACACAGAAAAAACTGAATATTCAACGACTGGAAGAACTCGACATTCACGTTGTTTATTATAACAAAATCAAAAACGGCGAAGACCATACCCTCGAAGACGGTACTGTTATTTCTAATGAAGAACTGACTTATCCGCCGAAAAAACCATTCAGGTACGCCTACTGTTCCGACACGATGTATGAAGAATCTATCATTCCAATAATCAAAGAGGCTGATGTTTTGTATCACGAAAGCACTTTTTTAGAACACGACAAACCCAAGACCGAATACACCAAACACAGTACTGCCAAAGAAGCCGCAACTATAGCTAAGTTGTCCGATGTAAAGAAATTGATTCTGGGGCATTATTCAACCAGATATCCTGATATCAGTATTTTTGAAGATGAAGCTAAAACCGTTTTCGATAAGGTTTTACTTGCAGACGACGGAAAAATATTTGAATTTTAAATGATGAATAACGATTTAAGCAACTACCGGAAATCCTATGAAAAAAACCAATTAACCGAATCATCTGTGGACGAAAATCCGATGATGCAGTTCCGGAAATGGTTTTATGAAGTGGAAGCAATGGGCGGTATTGAAGAAGTCAATGCCATGACCGTTTCCACCATTGGGCTGGACGGTTTCCCGAAATCGAGAATAGTTTTACTCAAGCATTACGACGAAAACGGATTTGTTTTTTATACCAATTACGATTCCGAAAAAGGTAAGGCTTTAATCGCTAATCCCAAAGTTTGTATATCTTTTTTCTGGCCGACAGCCGAGCGGCAGGTAATCATAAAAGGAATTGCAGAAAAAACTTCTGCGGTTCAATCGGATAATTATTTTGATTCCCGCCCCGAAGGCAGTAAGCTCGGCGCAGTCGTTTCGCCGCAAAGTCAGGTTATTCCTAATTACGAATATCTCGAACAAAAGTTAAACGAATTGGAACGAAAACACCAAAATCAATCGGTTTCCCGACCAGAGCATTGGGGTGGTTTTTTGGTGCGACCAGTGGTTATTGAGTTTTGGCAAGGTCGTCCGAACCGCCTGCACGACCGCATTCGATATACTTTGGAAGATATGAACTGGAAGATAGAACGTTTAGCACCTTAATTGAATCAATTTGAAATTTGAAATTCTCTCCAAAAATCATCAATCAACTAATTATCTAAATCATTTTACAAATTATAGATTTTTTCGTAAATTTGCACTCTACTTTTGGGGCCGACCGGTTTTGACAGCGGGTGGAATTAAAAAGTAAGCACGTCGAGCGCTGATACACAGCTCGTAAATATCATGTTTCGACTTTTTTAAACGGCGAAGATAATTACGCTTTAGCTGCTTAATTTCCGAAGTATAGTAGGAACAAGCCTCGTCCTGTTAGACAGGAAAGCTAAATTCTCCTAAAAAGCCTTGATTTGCGGCGTTTTGTCAAGGGGAACCGTAAAAGTAAATCTAGATGTGTTAGTGCTTCGGATACACATCGAAATTCTAAGAAGCTAAGCAGGCAGCGGTTGTTTTTGGTCAAGTTGCCCTGACGAAAATTCAAACAAAAACTAAACGTGTAGAAAGCTCTTTGATTGCTCGTTTGGACGAGGGTTCGATTCCCTCCGGCTCCACAAAAACAATCAATCATTTGAAATTTTGGACCTGAAATTTCAACTTGAAACTTTAAACAACCATTCCCATAACAAAAAATACCGAAATTAAAAACTACCCTAAATCGTTTTTAAATTCTAAATTTGCCATAGAAAAATATACAGCAAAATGGTTTACAAATTCAGAGTTATATTAGACAACGAGAAAGATGTTTTCAGAGACATTGCTATATTGAGTACCGACAGCCTTGAAGATTTGCACAACGCCATCGTGAACGCGTTCGGGTTTGATGGGTCGGAAGGTGGTTCGTTCTATACCAGCGATGACGATTGGTCGCAAAATGAAGAAATTCCTTTGTTTGATATGGGTGAAGAGCCCGGACAACAAAAAATTATGGCAGATTTTCAGATTAAAGATTTATTGGACGAAAATCAAACCCGGATTTTGCACATCTACGATCCGTTTAATATGTGGACTTTCTTTGTGGAACTTGCTCAGATTGAAGAAATTGGCGAAAGTGACGAGAAAGAACTTCCTGCCCTTTTGTATTCTTTCGGGGAAGTGCCGGCAGGTAATGAGGTAAATCTGGAATTTGATAACAATTTTGATGACGACGAGGAAGATTTTGACATTTTCGATGACGATGACGAATTCAATGATTTTGAATACGATGACGAATATTAATTTTACTTTTTCATACAATGATTAATTTATACAACACCCAGATAGAAACACTTTCCATTCATCGTGTAGGAAACAAAAGCAAAAATGAGGAATTATTTTTGTCTGAAAATCCATACAAACTGACCGATGAAATCACACCTTTACTGAAAGAATATTTTTTCAAACCGTTCAGAGATAAAGAAGAAAACTACTATCAGTTTGCCCACGATGTAGATTTGGATTACAACGAAATGTACAATTATGTCAGTGAGATTTTCAATAATCCGGATTCGGCACATGAAATTTCGAGAAAAATTACCAAGCACTTGTACGAACAATCCAACCACCCGCATATTAAAAACGGCGAGGTGTATGTGACCTATCTTTCGAACTTGTATATTGACAACCAGAAAACCGATGCTATTGCGATTTTCAAAAGTGAGCTGAAAACTGATTTTCTGCAATTTGAAGAAAAAGAAAACAACCTGGAAATGCTTTTGCAACAAGGTGTAAACCTTAGCAAACTGGACAAAGGCTGCATTATTTTCAATCATCAAAAAGAAGAGGGTTACAAAATTTTGTCAGTGGATCAAAACAGATATGATGCACGGTATTGGTTAGAAAACTTTTTGAATGTGGATATTTTTCAGGACGAGAATTTCATGACAAAAAAATATCTCAAATTTGTACAAGATTTCGCCAAAGATGTGGTTTTACCTGCCGAAGACAAAAAAGAAGAAGTGATGTTCATGAATCGTTCTGTGAATTATTTTGCTAAAAACGATGAGTTTGAAGAAACAAATTTCATGAATGAAGTAATTGAAAATCCGGATTTACAGGCTGAATTTAAAAGTTACAAAACCGATCGCGGAAACAAATATTCCATTGAAGACGTGTCTAATTTTCCGATTGCCAATCATGCTGTGAGCGACGTTCGAAAAAAGATAAAAAATGTGATTCAGTTAGATACAAACGTACAGATTAAACTTGATTTTATCAATCCGGAAACTGCCGAAAAATTTATCGAAAAAGGCTGGGACGAGGAAAAACAGATGTATTACTATTTGGTTTATTTCAACAAAGAGCAAAAAAGTAAAGAATAAACGATTTAGCCACAAAATATAGATTAACACAGATTTTAAATCTGTGTTTTTTTATTGAAAACTCTTTTCAGGAATTTTTATGAATCCCGTAAACACAGTGACGACAACCGTTTTTACAACAACGTCCTTTTAAATAATGGTACAATTCGGTAAAAACAAAATATCCATTTTCCATATAAAAATGCAGTCCTTCCACCATTTCTGTAGGTCGTTTCGGAAACTTGTTTTCTAATGAAAATTTGGTCAACTCGTCAAACTTTTTCAAACAGTCGTTGCACAAGCAATCATGCTGCGTTTTTTCATAGAGAAACTGAACGGTTTCGTCCAGTAATTCCACTTTCTGGCAATCGCAGTTTGAAATATCATCAACCTTACATACAATCGGCTTGTGACAATGGGTGCATTTTTCGGTTTTCATGGTCTTTAAATTTTTTTATTCTGCCACAGATGCACAGATGTTTTTTAGTTTAATTATCATTCCCTTCGGGGAAAACAATCCATCTATAGCAAATTTCAGAAAACCTACAAGGTTTTAAAAATCTTACAGGATTTTACCCCAAACCCCATTTCATCATGAATAAACTGATTGTTTTGGCAATGTTCCGCTAATTTATTTTCAATAAAATTTTGAACTTCTTCTTTATATTTATTCGGATAAAGCACATGCACATTTGCCCCGGCATCTAAGGTAAAACAAACCGGTGTTTTGGTTTCTTGACGGAATTTCCACAACTGCTGAATGATTTCCAACGTATTGGGTTTCATTAAAATAAAATATGGCATCGAGGTCATCATCATGGCATGTAAGGTCAAAGCTTCACTTTCCACCAAAGCAATAAACTGCTGTAAATCACCCGATTTTAAAATCGTTTTCAACTTAGCAATATTGTCGTGAGCCTGTGCAAAACGCTGTTCTGCAAATGGGTGGTTGTGCATCAGTTCATGACCAACGGTGCTCGACACTTGTTTTTCGCCTTTATCGACCAACAAAATACTGTCTTGATAATTTTCGAAAATCGAGTGCACTTCGTAAGGAAATTCCACACCAAATAAGTCAGAACTGTTTTCGATACTTGCTGTTTCGCCCCAAACCACTATGTTTCCTTTGATGCTCCGGCACGCACTTCCCGAGCCTAAACGTGCCAGCAACGAGGTTTTCTGTTCGTAATATTCTTCAGACTGATTCGGATTTACCAACCGCTCCAAAGCGATGATATTTGCCGACAACGCTGCCATTCCTGAAGCCGACGACGCAATTCCCGAACTGTGCGGAAAAGTATTTTGCGTATCAATCGTAAAATGATAATCCAAAACATACGGACACAAATCCTGAATACGTTCAAAGTATTTCTGAATTTTTGGTCGGAACGATTCTTTTGGTTTCCCTTCAAACAATAAATCAAACGAAATACCTTTTTCAGATTTAGGTTCAAAATGCAAAGTGGTAATGGTTTTGCAATGGTTCAGCGTAAAGCTCAACGACGGATTTGCCGGAATTTGGTTGTCTTTTTTTCCCCAATATTTAACCAAAGCAATATTACTCGGTGCAGAAAACGCCAGTGAACCTTTTTCGTTTAATATTTTGTAGTTATCTGTTTTATAACTATTTAACATGTTCATAATATATAACTTTATGCTTGATAATCTTTTGTCTTCTTAACGTCACTTCGAGTAACGGAACGAAGTGGAGTGTATCGAGAAGCCTCAATAAAGGCGAAAAATCCAATTCAATAGTTCTCGACACAACATTTTTTCACTACGTTACAAAATGTCACTCGAACTGACGGTGCGGCTTTTATCTTTTCTCAGCGATTGCTTGTGCCGCCAAAAAACCCGTTGTCCACGCATTCTGAAAATTAAAGCCTCCTGTAATGGCGTCTATGTTTAAAATTTCGCCCGTAAAATACAAATTATTATGCAATTTGCTCTCCATTGTTTTAAAATTCACTTCTTTTAAATCAATGCCACCTGCCGTTACAAATTCATCTTTAAAAGTGCTCTTTCCATTTACTTCATATTCAGTTTGAATCAGTTGATTGGTCAGATTAACCAATTGTTTTTTAGCGATTTCCGTCCAAATTTTTTCCGGATTTATTTCTGCGGATTCAACCAGGTATTTCCAGACTCTTTGGGTAAAATCAAATGGTGACTTTGTGCCGATAGCTTTTTTCGGGTGCTGATTTTTAAATGTTTGCAAAACTATCAAAACCTCATCAAAATGATTTCCGTTCAGCCAATTAACCTGCAAAGTAAACCGATAATCGCATGTTGCCAATTCGCGGGCACCCCAAGCCGACAAACGCAAAATCGCGGGTCCGCTGAGTCCCCAATGTGTGATTAGCAAAGCTCCCTCAGCAGTCAGTTTGCTGTTTTTAATTTTTAAAACGACCGGCGAAACGGAATTTCCCATCAGCTGATGTAGTTTTTTGTCCGGAATATTAAACGTAAACAACGACGGCACAGGCGGAACAATCGTATACCCGACGGCTTTCATCATTTTCCAGATTTGCGGACTACTGCCCGACGCAACGACCAGGTTATTGGTTTTTAATTCTCTTTCTGATGTTTCCACAAGCCATTGATTATCAATTTTTTCTATTGATTTAACTCCACATGAAGTTTTAATTTCTACTCCCAGACTTTCGGCTTCACGCAAAAAACAATTGATAATCGTTTGTGAATTATCCGACACCGGAAAAACCCGTCCGTCGTCCTCAATTTTCAGCTCCACGCCTTTTTTTTCCAGCCATTCCATCATATCTCCTGTAGAAAAGGCATGAAAAGGACCACGTAATTCCCGTTCGCCCCGCGGGTAATATTTGACCAAAACTCCGGGTACAAAACACGCGTGGGTAACATTGCACCGTCCGCCACCGGAAATCTTTACTTTAGACAAAACTTCCTTATTTTTTTCGAGAATAAGTATTTTTAACGCAGCATTTTGCTCTGCCATGTTTATCGCCGTAAAAAATCCGGACGCTCCTCCCCCAACAATAATCACATCATAATCAATCATATTCTTTTGATAAGCTGATTTATTTTATCAATTGTTATAAATTTTGTAAATTGCAACAAAAATACAGAATATTCAACCCTTTGATGGTATGAATGACAGATAAATAACCTGACCTATGAGAAAAATTTTAATATTTACCTCGTTGTTATTTGTTTTGGCAAGTTGCAAAAGCAAAAAAGTGGCTGTACAATCTGACAGCAAGACGGAAACCGTGGACAAAACGGAAGAAAAATCGGATAGAGAAATCTTCTATACCGAACAGGTTCGCAATGATTTCAGGACGGTTTCGGACAAAACCAGAGATGAATTCCTAAACGGTTACCGGGCTACGGACAAAAAATATTCTATATTATTTTTCACGCAAGGTTTTAACAGCGAAGAAATTACTGTTAAAAACGAAGACGGCGTGTTATTCAAAGGACTGGTGGTTACTGATAAAAACACCGGTTTGGCTAAAAATATGCGTATTCTGAACACCAAAGAAACCGAAATTTACGATAAAGGTTCTCGGAAAACGATTTACATCAGCCCGGAAATGGCGGGCAAACACAAGTTTATTTATGTAATGAAAGGCAATCCAGACAAAGACAAACCCTATAAAATCACATATAGCGATAATCTGAGACCGGCGAGGTAGTTTTTTTGTTTAAGGTCTTAGGCTTCTTTTGTTTAAAATTTACTGCGATTCGTAGAAAACAACAACTCTTGGCTTTGTTTATTCAATATTATATTTTTGCACTCAATTCCAAAAATTTTTGGGATTTGAACATGAATTTATAAAGACATGAAAATTAATTTTCCAAGAAACCCAATAATAGCATTTTTAGGTTCACTAATTTTCCACGGTTTTGGTCAAATGTATAATGGTCAAATCAAAAAGGGAATTTTGTTTCTTACTATAATCCTTATTTTACCTTTTATTTATGGTTTTACTAGAATTGGAACTTCTTTCATCGGTTTTGCTTCTATATTAATCATTGATATTTCTTTTAGAATCTACGTGATTTATGATGCTACCATAACGGCAAAAAAATTAAAAAACTACTCACTCAAACCATACAATACTTGGTATTACTATTTATTATTTTTATCTGTAACAAGTATTTTTTGGTTTTATGAAAATAATAGAATTATCGGAATCCAAAGTTACCACATACCTACAACAGCAAATGAACCTACTATTCAAGTAGATGATAGATTGGTGGCAGATTTGTATGCCTATAAAAATTCGGAGCCAACTTATGGTGACTTAGTTGTTTTTCAACAAAAGGATAGCCTCAATCCGTCTATGTACAGAGTAATAGGTTTGCCTGGTGATAATGTCAAAATTGAAAATAGTTTTTTAATTATCAATAATATACAATGCAAGACAACATACATTAAAGAAACTGAAAGTGAGCAATTTATTGTAAATGAATATGAAGAAGAACTACCAAATGGTCATAAACATAGAATATATACTTTCAAAGAAACTTATGTAAATAGTAACCAATATGATATAATATCTGAGGTTGATATACCACAAAACCATTACTTTTTAGTTGGCGACAATAGAGATAATGCTTGGGATTCGAGACACATAGGTCTTATAAGTAAAGACGAAATTATAGGAAAAATTGTATTTGGATATTTTGGAAATACATTAGACCGAATTAATTTAGATTATAGTAATTAATCTTATATTTCTAAATCTATCAATTCGAAACCACTTTCAGTCCGACGATGGAAGCAATCAGCGTAAAAATAAAAAACAACCGCCAGAAATCTACCGATTCTTTGAAAAGGAAAATCCCGACCAGCACTGTTCCTACAGCTCCTATCCCACTCCAAACGGCATAGGCTGTACCCAACGGCAGGGTTTGGCTGGCTTTTATCAGCAGTCCCATACTCACAGATACGCTAACGATAAAACCAAGATACCACAACCACATTTCTACGCCCGAAGCCTCTTTGGCTTTACCGATACAAAAAGTAAAAAGCACTTCAAACAATCCGCCAAGAATCAATAAAATCCAGTTCATTTTTATTTTTTTATAATTAAGAGCTATTGGCTTTTAGCTTTTAGTATTACCTCAATTACTCTCATTCGCTAATCGACAATTATCCAATTAACTAATTGCCAATGCCTTTCTGATACGCTCAAATGCCTCTGTGAGTTGTTCTTCACTCGTTGCATAAGACAAACGGATACAATCCGGATTTCCGAATGCTTCGCCGGTAACTACTGCCACGTGTGCTTTTTCCAGCAAATACATCGAAAAGTCAGTAGCATTGTTTATTATCACACCGTTAAGTTCTTTACCAAAATAGTAGGAAACGTCCGGAAAAACATAAAATGCTCCTTCAGGAATATTAATATTAAAATGTGGTATTTTGCGAATTAAGTCAACGACCAAATCGCGTCTTTTCTTAAAAGCTGTTACCATATATTGCAATACCTCCGGATTAGCCTCTACCGCTGCAATAGTTGCGCGCTGCGTAATAGAATTGGCTCCGCTGGTTACTTGTCCCTGCAATTTTACACAAGCTTTGGCTATCCAAGCCGGTGCTCCGATGTAACCGATACGCCAGCCGGTCATAGCAAATGCCTTGGCAATACCATTAACGGTAACTGTCCGGTCTTTCATGCCGTCAATCGCTGCCATACTACAATAATCTCCAGTAAAATTGATATGCTCGTAAATCTCGTCAGAAACCACAAAAACTCCGGGGTGCTTCTTCAACACTTCCGCCAATGCTTCCAATTCTTGCCGGCTGTACACCGAACCCGACGGATTACATGGCGAACTGTACCACAGCATTTTCGTTTTTGGCGTAATCGCTTTTTCCAGCTGCTCGGGCGTTATTTTAAAATCGGTAGAAATATCGGTAGGAATTTCAACCGGTACTCCACCCGACAGCTTAATGATTTCGTAATAGCTTACCCAGTAAGGTGCAGGTAAAATCACTTCGTCACCGGGATTAATCATACTTTGGGCAATATTATACAAAGACTGCTTTGCCCCTGTCGAAACAACAATTTCATCTAACTGATAGCTGATTCCGTTATCACGTTGAAATTTATTGATAATGGCTTGTTTGAGTTCCGGATAACCATCAACGGGTGGATAGTGTGTCCAGTTTTCGTCAATCGCTTGCTTGGCTGCTTCTTTGATGAAATCCGGTGTTTGAAAATCCGGTTCGCCCAAACTAAGACTGATAACGTCAATTCCCTGTGATTTTAATTCTCTCGCTTTGGCAGCCATCGCAAGAGTTTGCGACACGCTCAGCTGATTGATTCTGTCTGATAAATAAGTTGTATTCATAAAGTTGTTTCTAACCGTCCAAAGGTAATAAATATTCTTAAATCTCAGCAATTGGCTTTTAGCTTTTAGCAGTCAAAATTTGATGATTAGCTAAAAGGTAAGAGGTATTAGCCAAGAGCCATTAGCAATCACAGTCGTCACTTCGTCACAATTATCATTCGCTAATTTCCCTAATTGACACATTAACATTAAAAATGATTACTTTTGTCAAAATTTTATTCATGGAACGTATTTTAGCCTATTTCCCCGATTTGAATGAGCAGCAAATCAAGCAGTTTTCAATGCTGCAGGAATTGTACGAAGATTGGAATGCCAAAATCAATGTGATTTCGCGTAAGGATATTGATGAGCTGTATATTCGTCATGTTCTACATTCATTAGGTATTGCCAAGGTACAGCCGTTTTTGCCGCAATCCAGTGTGCTTGATGTGGGCACAGGCGGCGGTTTTCCGGCAATTCCGTTGGCTATTATGTTTCCGGAAACTTCTTTTTATGCTGTTGATACTATTGGCAAAAAAATCAAGGTGGTTAATGAAGTCATTGACAGTTTAGGGCTGAAAAACATTAAGGCAGACCAACGCCGGGCTCAGCAAGTCGGGCAATCTTTTGATTTTATTGTAAGCCGGGCGGTAACCAATATGCCTGATTTTGTTTCGTGGGTAAAAGGAAAAGTCAAAAAGAAAAACAGGCATGAACTCGCTAACGGAATTTTATACCTCAAAGGCGGCGACTTATCTGATGAATTAAAACTTTTTAAGCAAGCAAAAGAATTTGCTTTGTCAGATTTTTTTAAAGAAGATTTTTTTGATACCAAAAAAGTGGTACATCTTCCGGGAATATGATTTCATAATATAAATAGATAAAGAACCACAAAGACACGTAGAAACCTCTGTGTACTTTGTGGTTTTGTGGTTAAAATTAATGTCACAAATATGTAAAACCTTCCTCTAATCCTTAGACTTGGTATTCAATAGCAAATAACCGATAATTCCACCAACTACCGAGGCGAGTATAATCCCCATTTTAGCCTGGTCGGGGAATTCCGGGTGTATTTTTACATCAAAAGCCAATTCGGTGATAAACAAAGACATCGTAAACCCGATGGCAGCCAGAAAACCTACTCCGAATAATTTTCGCATAGTAGTTCCTTTTGGTGCGGTAACTACTTTCAGTTTAATTAAAAGTGCAGAAATCACCGAAACACCTATCACTTTTCCAAGCAATAATCCGAAAGCAACCCCAAGAGTAACGGCACTCAGTCCGCCTGCAAAAGAAATAGGAATAGCGGCATTACAAAGAGCAAAAACCGGCATCACGAAAAAAGTAACCAAGTTGTGCATTCCGTGTTCCAATCGCTGCGACGGCGGAATAGCATCTTTGGCAACGGCTCGTATATCCTCTACAATATGAATTTGTTTATCGGTTAAATCAGGTTGTTTGTCATCAGGGTCAATAGACAAGAATTTCTCTTTCAAATGAACGAGTTCTTTAGTAAAAGTTCGTTCGTTCACACGAGCATTGGCAGGAATAGCAAACGCTGCCAGTACTGCTGCAATCGTAGCATGTACACCCGACAACAGAAAAGCCAACCAAACGCCAGCTATCCCAATAATAGCATAAAATAATGGGTTTTTAAATCCTAAGCGATTAAATATAAGCAATAATATAAATAACGTAATTCCGATAAATAAAAAGGTAAGATTCAACTGTGAAGTATAGAATAACGCAATGACCAGCACTGCCCCCAAATCATCAACAATCGCCAGAGCCGTAAGGAAAACCTTGAGTGGCGTCGGTACTTTGTCGCCCAGCATATACATCACTCCCAAGGCAAAAGCAATGTCTGTCGCCATCGGAATTCCCCATCCATGTGCAGCATCAGTACCTCCAGCGAAAAACAAATAAATAATTGCAGGAAAAGCCATTCCGCCTATTGCGGCAATAATCGGTAACGCAGCTTTTTTTGGCGATGCCAGCTCGCCGTTGGTCAGTTCGCGTTTCAATTCCAGCCCCACCACGAAGAAAAATATTGCCATCAATCCGTCATTAATCCAGTGATGCAAAGTCATATCTAACTTATAATCCCCGAAAGCAATCACTACATGCTGATGCCAAAAATGTGCATAATCTTCCGCCCAGGGCGAATTAGCAAAAAATATGGCAATCAAAGCTGCTACAAATAAAACGATACCACCAGTTGTTGATTTACTAATAAACCGACTTACCGGTTGTATCACATACTTTTCTGCCGGCGTCATTTTGATTTTTTCCATGGAAATAAATTTTGCCGTAAAAATAACATATTCGTGGCAACCTTACAAAAATTCAGATTTAATTCTGCATGAAATTAATGCTCGTGCAACGCAAAATTATCCGTATATTTGTACTCTGATTTGATAAAGAAATGAGTACTACCATAGAACAAAACAATACAACGAGAAACAAGCCGAAATGGATTCGAGTTAAACTCCCTACAGGCAAAAAATATACAGAATTACGTGGGTTGGTTGACAAATACAAACTCAACACAATTTGTACTTCGGGTAGCTGCCCAAATATGGGTGAATGCTGGGGCGAAGGAACAGCAACCTTTATGATTCTCGGAAATATCTGTACACGTTCGTGTGGTTTTTGCGGGGTAAAAACCGGGCGTCCGGAAACAGTGGAATGGGACGAACCTGAAAAAGTGGCTCGTTCTATCAAACTGATGAATATCAAACACGCAGTTTTAACTTCTGTTGACCGTGATGATTTAAAAGACGGTGGTTCAATCATTTGGGCAGAAACTGTCAAGGCTGTTCGCAGAATGAGTCCGGGAACAACTATGGAAACATTAATTCCTGATTTTCAAGGAATAGAGCGTAATATCGACCGTATTCTGGAAGTAGCTCCGGAAGTGATTTCTCACAATATGGAAACCGTTCGCCGACTGACTCGTGAAGTGCGTATTCAGGCAAAATACGACCGTAGCCTGGAAGTGTTACGTTATCTGAAAACCAATGGGGCTAACCGTACCAAATCGGGAATCATGTTAGGGTTGGGCGAAACCGAAGAAGAAGTTATCGAAACGATGCACGACCTGCGAAATGTTGGGTTGGACGTGATTACTATCGGGCAATATTTACAACCAAGTAAAAAACACTTGCCTGTGAAAGAATTTATTACTCCCGACCAGTTTAAAAAATATGAAGAAATCGGGTTGGATTTAGGCTTTCGCCATGTGGAAAGCGGTGCATTGGTTCGTTCGTCGTACAAAGCACAGAAGCATATTTTGTAAGTCCGAAGTCGAAGGTCTTAATGTCAAACGACAATTCGAGTGGAGTCGAGAATTAATGACGTTCTAAATTAAACATTTAATGAAAACAAAACACACTTTAATTATTTTAGCCATTGGACTTATTTTGTCATTTATTGGAGTTGTTTTTAAAATAACTCATCTCGAAATCGGACCAATTCATGGAAACAACCTGTTGACAATCGGTATGATTGTTGAAATTATCGGAGGAATATTCTTTTTATACAAATTGATTACGCATAAAAAATTCAAGGATTTTTTAAACTCATAAAACAACAGGAATTTGAAACCTGAAAATAAAATAAAAATCGCCATTAACGGATTCGGACGTATCGGTCGGAATCTTTTCCGATTACTGATTAATCATCCAGATATCGAAGTCGTTGCCGTTAATGATTTGACAGATACTGCTACCATGGCACATCTATTAAAATACGACAGCGTTCATGGGAAATTAAATGAAGATATTTCATTTGATGAAAATCATTTGTCTGTAAATAACACCAAAATTGTGTTTCTGCACGAAAAAGACATCACAAAATTAAATTGGAAACCTTTTGATATTGATTTTGTAATTGAAGCAACCGGAAAACACAAATCGACTGAATTACTTCAAAATCATATTAACAACGGAGCAAAAAGAGTAATTCTATCTGTTCCTCCTGAAGACAACAAAATCAAAACGGTAGTGCTTGGTGTAAACGAAAATATAATCGACAAAGATGATAAAATCGTTTCCAATGCAAGCTGTACGACCAACAATGCCGCTCCGATGATTGCTGTTATCAAAGAGCTCTGTGGCTTGGATAATGCTTTTATCACAACGGTTCACTCCTACACGACCGACCAAAATCTGCATGATGCTCCGCACAAAGATTTGCGGCGTGCCCGTGCGGCAGCACAATCCATTATTCCCACAACTACCGGCGCAGCCAAAGCCCTGACTAAAATTTTCCCTGAATATGAGGGTAAAATCGGCGGTGGCGGGATCCGTGTGCCGGTTCCGGACGGGTCACTGACTGACATTACTTGTTATGTCAACCGGGAAGTAACAGTTGAAGAAATTAATTTTGCTTTTAAAAAGGCTTCGGAAAATAAGCTGAAAGGTATTTTGGAATACACCGAAGACCCTATTGTTTCAATTGATATTGTGAATAATACACATTCCTGCTTGTTTGACGCACAACTGACTTCCGTTCTTGGCAGAATGGTTAAAGTCGTGGGTTGGTATGACAACGAAATCGGTTATTCGTCACGCTTGATTGATTTAATCAAATATTTACAGCGGTTAAATTCAAAAACTCAGTTACAGAAATTTTAAAAATTGTGCAACTGAGTTTTATTCGATTGTATCGTATCTTTTCGTATAAAATTCAACAACGAATCAGATGATTTTATTCAAGTATTGTTTATGTTTACTGCATTCGCCCATTGACTTTAGAGCAAAAACATAAAAATCAAATCCTGTATCATTCAGGAAAATTTGAACTTTCTTTTATTTCTCTGATTTGCAAAGTATGTCTTGCTGTATGTCCGGCAAGGAAAAGAAGTGATTGATAAGCGTCATTAAACCCGGACGGCGATTCGTTTACCCGATTTCTTAATTCTTCCATCGGAACACTTTTTATGAATGAAAGCATCTCTTTTCTTTGGTCTTTCAACTCTCTTAAAGCTGTTTCTGCATCGTCAAATTTCCCTTCTGCAACCAATGCTTCCGGAGCTTTATATTTCTCACTTCTGTCTGTTACCATTTTCAGGATTTCTTCATCAGAAAACTGGATTTTCTCTCTCAACTCCGGGTTGACAGGTTTTTGCATATTTTCTTTTATCGTGCCGAAAATCATATTTTCAGTAATAATAATATGCTCTAAACACTGACTGATGCTCCATGATTCCGTATCAGGTCGAAAATGCAACTGTTCTTTGTTCAAGCCGACAACACTTTGGTAAAGATTATCCAACGTTTTACTATAATAATCCAGTACAAACGCTTTTTCATCAGTTTTGCTTTCCTGATTTTCCAAAATTTCTTTAAGGTTTTTCAGCCCTTCTTCAAAATCTGAATTCATATTGTAAAAAAGACTCATTAAATTCCACGGATAAGGCGTTTTACCTTTAATCCCCCATTTCACAAGGGTTTTGTCTTTTGAATTTTCTTCAACAGAAATATATGATTTATTGGCATCATCATTAAAATCTAAAAAGAACATATCTGATTCCATTCTTTCTCCTTCAACAATATTAGTGATAACCTGTGCTCCTTTTCCAAGTTTTTCACTGTTCCAGCTATATTTAAAACCAACAGTTCCGTCGATTCCTTCTGAAGTCGTTTGCATATCAGGGTCTGAAAGTTGCCACTTCCCAAAATTATCCTGATTTTTCACATATTTAATGTAATCAAACACTTCCTGTTTAGGTTTGTTAATAACTATCTGACCTTCGCTATGAAATTCTTTTGGCAAAAACAATGCAATAATCAAAGGAATTGCAATAATTATCAGCAATGCGATAATGATTTTTTTCAATGTTTTCATCTCTTTAATTTGTTAAGTTTATTCAAAAGTAAGCATTTATCAGAGAAAAACACTATTATTCCGTACGAATTTTATTCACAGGCTCTTCTTTATTATTCTTCTGATAATCAATTGTTTCTTCCTGTAGTTTTATTTCTTTTGGTTGCTCCGATTCTTTCGGCAAAGTTTCTTCTAATATATTTTCCTCTTCCGGAAAAATATCTTCTACACTCATAATCCGTTCCTCTCCTCTCCATTTGAAGCCGGGAAATAACCGGGCATTTTTCGGGAATTCATCTGGAGGATACGTTTCTCCTTTCGGGTTAATCATTCGTGTTGCTGTAACAATCTGGTTGTCTTCGAGCTCTAACTGTATTTGTGAGCAAATTCCTTTATCTATTCCGGTCAATATATCATCTTCGTCATAAATATAATATATCATTTCCGCATTTTGGATTAAATCAATCTGCCGAAGTTCGTCATCAATAAATTTTCCGTACAAATTAATCCCTTTTGCCTGATTGTAACCAGTTCCCAAAGTATCTCGCTGAATCAGAAAAGCGTCTTTGAGCACTTTGACAGAATCCATTTTTTCGGTAAACGTGTCATTAATCAAATGCATAACCTGTCCGGTTATCTGACTTTCTCCTCTGAACAAAACCGGTTTTCCGAGAAGTTTGGTCAACCCTAGTTTTTGCTGAAAATGAATTGAATCTGACTTGGCACTCATATCAGGCTCTCTGAACATTCTGGCATCAGAATAACCCCACATTACTCGCTCTTTTTCTTTTCCGGTAATAAATATTTCCTTGGCGTGAAAATAGGTAGAATCATCTTCTGCCAGCATTTTTATCAGCGGTTTTTTCGTGATATACACCGAATCGCGACCGTCCGGAAATTGATAAATTTCTGCAAAATGACTGGTAGCAATCATATTATTTATGGTATCAGTCACTTTCACATGGTTGATTGCCCGGGTGTAATTGTTGTTTTTGTCATAATAAATATCGTCACCGTCAATGCGTTTGTTGTCGCTCAACACATAAGAATTGTCCAATAATTTACCGATGTCAAGCCGGGTGTCATAAAAACCGTTTTCGGTGTAGATAAAAGACTCTTTATTTTCGATAGTGGACGGTCCGAGTAAATAAGCGTGCCCCGGTGCCTCATAAAAATCGAGATATTCAGTAACTATCTTCGTCTCAGGATTGGTCAGCACCACATGCGAACGAAATTCGTACTTTTCCTCAGCAATAATATATTTCCCTTCTTTACTCGTCAGCGTGTTGTCGCGGTTGATGATATTAGCATGATTATCGTAATATGCCACCCCGTTTCTGCGGTCGTAATACACCTTTTCGGAAGTCAGTTGAGAATTGGGCGAACGCATCACGACATTTCCGGAAGCATAAGCAATTTGCTCCTTGCCGTTATATTCAGCATACTTACTGTCCATCTGCAAAGTGTCATTCTGTATCATTCTCACGTCACCAAACAGTTTAAGGTAATTATCTGCCTGAAAAAAATAAGCTTTGTTACAATAAATATACACGCTGTCGTGCAAAGCCTGAACATTTCCGGTCAATACCAAAGCTCCCGGCAAAGTGTTTTCGTTACGTTCGGTATAATCGGCATGAATAATTTCAATGGAAGTACCTGACTGCTGACCTGCATTTTGCGTCCAGCCCAGCTGAATGCCAAAAACCAGTAATAATATAGAAAGTAATAATTTCAAAATCTGCTATTTTGAGTCAAAAATAAGCAAAAAAAGCCGACTGATTATTTTTTAACTTTATTTTGGAAAAAGCGATGCAGACTATTTCGCCAGTCTTCAATTTCAATTCCGAAAGTTTCCTGAATTTTCCGGTTACACAGCACCGAATATTCCGGACGAATTACCGTAGTCGGAAACGCACTTGAATCGACCGGATTAACTGCTGTATCAGCATTCATTAATCGCTTGATTTCCAAAGCAAAATCAAACCAGGTAGCCATACCAGAATTGGTGTAATGAAAAATACCTGACTGCCATTTTTTAGTTAATAAAATATGCAATAAATGTTTAGCCAAATCGTGGGCGTTGGTCGGACTACCATATTGATCATTAACCACATTAATCTCTGATTTTTCTGTCATCAACCTGCACATTGTCTGTACAAAATTATGTCCGAATGCACTGTACAACCACGATGTGCGAACAATCATAAAATCTGCTCCTGATTCGATAACAGCTTGTTCAGCAAGTAGTTTTGTTTTTCCATAAACATTGATTGCATGCGTTTGTTCACTTTCCGTTATGGGTTTGCGGGAAGTACCGTCAAAAACATAATCGGTAGATATTTGCACCAGCTTTTTATTATTTTGCCCACACCATTTTGCTATTTCAGCTACTGACTGATGATTGATTACATCGGCTGTTTCCTGTTCTGTTTCAGCCTTATCCACTTGTGTGTAAGCCGCTGTATTGATGATGATATCCGGAAAGATTTCATCTAATTGTTGTGGAATTCTTTTTACATCGTCCAGCGGAAATTCATTTCTGTCGAGAAAAAAGAACTGATTATGAATATATTGCACACTTTCCTCCTGCAAACAAGATGCCAACTGACCGAATTTCCCGATAACCAATATTTTCATAACGATGTAAAAACTTCTTTAAAAGTCGGTAATTGCTCATCTTTATCACTGACAATCTGCTTATCAACCGGGATTTTCCAGTCGATTTGCAAATCGGTATCATTAAAGCGAATGCCATATTCCTGCTCCGGACGATAATATTCGTCACATTTATATAAAAAAACTGCTTCGTCTGACAATACAGAAAAACCATGCAGAAAACCTTTGGGAACAAACAGTTGTTTTCGGTTGGATTCGCTCAGTTCTATGGAAAAATGCTGTCCGAAAGTGGGCGAATTTCTCCGTACATCAACCGCCACGTCCAAAACGTGTCCTCGAACAACGCGAACCAGTTTTGCCTGAGCATATTTTCCGTGTTGGGCATGCAACCCGCGAATCACGCCATAAGCAGATAACGACTGATTGTCCTGTACAAAACAAGTTGATGTTCGGGTCAGTTTCCGGAAAGTATCTTCATTGAAACTTTCAAAAAAATGTCCGCGGTTATCTTCAAACACTTTAGGCTCGATAACCCAACATCCGTCCAATCCGGTTTCAGTTAGTTTCATTTGGTTAAATATTGTTTTTGATAATAATGTTGATATTCGCCAGAAACCACATGTTTTACCCAGTTTTCATTATCCAGATACCAGTCAATAGTCTGGTTCAAACCTTCCCGGAAACTCATTTTAGGGCTCCAGCCCAGTTCGTTTTGTAACTTGGAAGAATCAATCGCATAACGAAAATCGTGTCCGGGGCGGTCTTTGACAAAACGAATCAAACTTTCACTTTCGCCGGGTGTTCTTCCTGTTTTTTTGTCCATCAATGCAGCTATTTCTTTAACCAAATTGAGGTTCGTCTGTTCATTATTTCCTCCGACATTATAGGTTTCCCCTACTCTGCCCTGATGGCAAATCAAATCTATCGCCTCTGCGTGGTCGCCCACAAAAAGCCAATCTCTGACGTTTTTTCCGTTACCATAAACCGGAATTTCCTTTCGGTTCAATATATTCAGAATACACAGCGGAATCAGTTTTTCCGGAAACTGATATGTTCCGTAATTATTTGAACAATTACTAATAACGACCGGCATTCCGTAGGTATCATGATAAGCCTTCACAAAATGGTCGGCTCCTGCTTTTGATGCCGAATATGGGGAATGTGGCTGATAAGGCGTTTTCTCTGTAAACAGTCCTTCCTCGCCTAAGGTACCATAAACCTCATCTGTAGAAACCTGATAAAACAGCTTATTCTGAAATTCATTCTGCCATGTTTCTCTGGCGGCATTAAGTAAATTAACTGTTCCGATAACGTTCGTCAGGGCAAAATCTGCGGGCTGATGAATCGACCTGTCCACGTGTGATTCGGCTGCTAGATGAATAACCGTATCGGGATTATATTTTTTGAAAACTTGCTGGACTTGTGCCATATCAACAATATCTGTCTGAACAAAACGATAATTCGGATATTTTTCCACCGACTGAAGGTTTTCCAGATTTCCGGCATACGTCAGCTTATCCAGATTAATGATGAGATAATCCGGGTATTTGTGTACAAAATGTTTAACCAGATGCGAACCGATAAACCCGGCTCCTCCGGTAATTAATATTGTTTTTTTCATAATTTTTATCTATCTTACTACAATATGAAAACAATTTACCTTCCGCTCTTTCACAAAGTAAATTTTACCTTGTTTTTGGTATTGTTTCAACACTTTTTCCAAAGCGTTTTCCAACTTTGTGTTTCTTCCTCTTTTATAATTAAACCTCACATAAGAAATATCAAAAGATGCTCCGAATGTGTGGGCACTTTCGTTAGACGACGCGTTGATATTACTTCGCCTGAGCAGTTTTTGCTTTTCCTCTGTACGAGTAAGCGAGGTTACTACAAAGAAATTTTGCCCGGTTTCCTGCACAAAACTTCTGGCAATATCGTCCAGCACTTTTTTGCCTTTTGGAATTAAATAACTGTAACTGTGCGTTAATTTATCAACTCTGTAACCATAGCCACGCTGCTTGACATGAACCAGCTTTTTATTGGCAACCAACCGGTCTAATTGTTTTTTAGTTTTGATGTGAGCTACTCCATGTGATTTTGCTGCTTTGAGGTGCGTCAGATATTCCTGAGACGGTTTAACTTGTGCGGTCGCCAACAACGGGCAGAGCAACAAAAACAGACGATAAATATTTTTCATGTTAATTTGGTAAGCGTTGAATTAAAGCCCCGAAGATAATTATTCTTGGGCGATATGCGATAAATATAACAAAAAATTAGTTATTTTGTATCAAAATCCGGAAAAGCATGATTATTGAAGCTCGAAATATCAGCAAGCATTTTGACGATTTGCGTGTGCTGAACAATATCAACCTGAATATCAAAAAAGGGGAAGTCGTATCTATTGTTGGGGCATCGGGTGCGGGCAAAACGACTCTGCTTCAGATTTTAGGAACGTTGGACAAACCTGACCTCAACAATTCTGCATCTTTAATCATCAACGGTACAGATGTTTTAAAATTAAAAGATAAAAATTTATCCAAATTCAGAAATCTGAACTTAGGTTTTATCTTTCAGTTTCATCAATTATTGCCCGAGTTCAATGCCTTGGAAAACATTTGTATTCCGGCAATGATAGCCAAGACAAGTCATAAACAGGCACAACAACGTGCTTTGGAATTGTTGGATTATTTGGGATTATCACATCGGGCCAACCATTTTCCGTCGGAACTTTCGGGTGGCGAACAGCAAAGGGTTGCTGTTGCCAGGGCATTAATCAATAATCCGGCGATTATTTTTGCTGATGAACCTTCCGGAAATCTGGATACAAAAGGTGCTGAAAACCTGCATGAACTGTTCTTCAAACTCCGTAAGGATTTTAATCAAACTTTTGTGATTATCACGCATAACGAGGATTTAGCTAATATGGCAGACCGGAAAATCGTGATTACAGATGGAGAAATCTTGGGTTAAATGTTTTTTTTGAACCGCAGAAGCACCAAGGGTTATTCCAATGTAAAAGTTTCGTTTAGTTCCCAGTTTGCCCGCACATCGATTGGTTCGGTTTCATAAAAAACTTCTTCGGGCTGTTTTTTTAGCAAATAATTTCCTGTGTCCCATTTTCCGTTTTCATTTTCGTCAATGATTACACGGACAAAGTACATTTTTGGCGGAAGTAACGCAAAATTAGTCTGGCTGCCTTCGCTAAGATAATTTACATATAGAATATTTTCCTTGTCATCAAGCAATTGAACAATCAACGGAAATCGTTGTTCCGGATTAACGATATTAAGCGTCATATTTCCGTAGTCGGCATGTGCCGTGGTTTTGAATTTATACAGCAAAGAATCGTTCGTTTTGTCGTAAATATCCCGCATTGCACCCGGCAAAATTTCCAATTGATAATTTTCATTTTCCGCTTTGGCAAAATCAACATGCAAATTAAAGTACAGCGAATCATAATTGAGTGTAACCGGAACCGATGCCGAATCTTTGTTTATCAAAATAAATTTGGTCGAGTCAATTTGCACAAGCGGTGTGGTCACAGTAAGCTGAATGCTGTCTCTGAACCCGATTGTACCGGTCTTTGACATATTCACAGCCAGGGAATCAATGGCGTTTAGTTTTCTTGGCTTAACCGTAAATTCTTTACTGTAATCTTCTTTTCCGTTAAAATTAAATTGCAGCGAATCATAAGCTACCAATGGCGTAAAAACGTGTAGTGAATCTGCATTTTTCACTTTCTGGATATAGGTATCTATCGGGTTTCCGTCAGCAATAACCTGCAAATCAACATCTTTTGGATTACCTTCAAACGGCACCAGCCATTTATTCTGTGAAATCATTGTAGGTCGATAAGCATTCATCGCTTTTTCTTCCCTGAATAACGACAGCTGATACAATAATTCTTCCTCCTGCGGAAGACAAACCGTTTCTTCAACAAATCCTATTTTATCGGTTTTCGGGTCAAACAGGTAATTGTTATTCTTGTCCTGCAAAGCGAGAATCCGGTAGTCGCCCTCTTTAAGATTATTCAGTTCAAAAGTGTTTTTTTCCAGCGTATTGCCCACATACAAAGGTTTCTCTTTATACACCGTCGAATCGTTGAAATTCTCTGCCGGATAAAGCATGATTTTTACATTTTTCTCTGTGTTTTTGCTGTAAGCGTCCTGAATACTTCCGCTGATTTTCAATGAATCAATATAATCACCGGTTGAAAAAACATAGGAAAAATCTCCCAGAGGATTGCCTTCGTTATTATCCACAATACTTTGTCCGAAATTGAAATTGTAAGTAGTGTTAGTTTTTAATGTATCATGGATTTTAACCGTAATCATTTTGGAGGCAAATCCCATCGGCAATATTTCAGGCGTTTGGTTTAAAGGCGGGGATATAATCAGGTTTTGGTTAACGTTTTCCAGCTTTACATATTCATCAAAATAAATTTGAATTTCTTTGGCATCAAAACGGATAGAATAATTGTCGGGATTGCTTTTCAACACCACTGGAGGCAAACTGTCGATAGGACCGCCGGTAATATATCCACGCTTGGCACAGCCCGAAAACAGGCAAAGCAAAACAATAATAAAAAAGAAAACAAATCGACTGTGTTTCATATCCGGAAAATTTGACGTAAAATTAAAGAATAAAAACGGATTGGCTGTAAACCTGCAAAAATTCATCTGATAATTTTTAAACAACTTTACGTATTATAAGTCGATGCCATACAAAGTACATTCACATTACCGGTTTGGTGCCGGCGAATAGCTTTGATCACTTGCTCTATGGTTGAACCGGTGGTTATCACATCATCTATCAGTAACAGATTGGCGTCTGGACTAATCAGGTTGGGGCGAAGAATAAATTTATCTTTTTTGCCCATACTCCTGCTGAAAATATTTTTTCGGGTTTGCGATTTTTCATAAAAATTACGCTTCAGTAAATCTGTCCGAAATGGTATTCCCGATAATTGGCTGATTTTCTTTCCAAACCGATGCAGCTGATTATAGCCTCGTTGTTTTAATTTCTGATGATGCAGCGGCACACAACACAAAAAATCAATTTCATTGAACAAAGGCGTATCTTTGAATCTTTGCCACGAAAGCTCTGCCAGAAAATCGCCAACATCTTCCCTCCCCCTGTATTTGAGATTTTTAATTATGTTTTGCGTTATTCCTTTGTCCTTGTCGTAATACAACAATCCGCAAGCCTCTTTAACCGCAACTTTCCCGAAAAACTGTTGCCTAATAAGTTCATGATTTCCGCATTCGCCAACCGGAATAAAATCTAAAGTATGGTAACATGACATACATAAAATACGTTCGCCCTCCAACAGCGTTCCGTCACAGCCGGCACAATGATTAGGCACAAATAAATCGAGTAGATTTTTCCACATTTTTTATAAGAATCTAATAAACTGTTTAAAAATTATTTTTTAGCCACGGATTATCACAGGTTTATTTGCCTTATGTCTAACAATATCTTAAAATCACATTAACCAAAAAGCATCTGTGAAGTTTTAAAAACCCCGCAGATGCTTTTGTTTGTATATTAAAGACAGTTTATTTTTTTAAAAATCCGCCAAGCATATCGCCTAATTTTCCGTTGGTTACAGCTGCCATAGCATCTTTCAAATCCAATTTTCCGTCGCCGTTCTGGTCAAGTCCGGCAGCACCTGCCATGCTCATCAAATCCGAAAGTTCAAATTTTCCGTCTTTCACTCCCGCGATAACAGCACTGATTAACTGCGGAATAACTGAACCGGCAAATTGGTTAGACGTTGTACTGTCCAAACCAACTTTTTTGGTCAGGTTACCACTCAGATTTTCAATAATACTACCAATCATCGGGTTGGAAGCCAAAGCATTCACATTGGTATTTTCCCCAAGGTTTAGTAAATCGGTCAAATTACCGCTTTTGAATCCTTCCACCAATGAGTTTCCGGTTTCTTTTGCCACTTCAGCTACTTTAGATTCACTGGTTTGGTTCAGGTTCTGTTTAGTGAATTGCTCCACCATTTGCATTAATTCATTCATAACAATTTATTTATAATTTGGTTAAAAAATTCATTGTATCCACTCCGTCTGCATAATCCCAAAGTTGTGGCGACTGAGTTGTTCCGAACGGAATACTCCCATCAATCCACCCTGATGAAACTACACATTGGATTTGATTTTTTCGAACTCCTAAGGTAGTAAAAATTTCTTTTTCTTTTTCATATCGCTCATAAAAAATTGTAGAAATCGGCGAAACCATCGCTTCACTTTCCCGCAGCGTCAGAAAACCGTTATCTAAAATCTTGAAATCGCTCATCAGGAAAACCGCTTTGTTGTAATCGTAATTATTGGCGTATTTCTCGTAATTAATCAAATCTTTATAGACGAAAATAGCTTCAAAAAAGTTTTTGAAATCATATCCTTTCGGCACATATAATTTTGACACATTGCGACAACCCAATCCATAATATCTAAAAATATCTTCGCCCAATTGTGTTAATTCCTCCGCTGATTCTTTTCCGGTTAAAACCGCAACCGAATTTCGGTTTTGTCTGATGATATTGGGATATTTTCCGAAATAATAATCGAAATATCTTGCGGTATTGTTGCTTCCGGTAGCAATAACGGCATCGAAATCGGTAAACTGTTCTTTTGTAATCTCGATTCTATCCGCAAATTCAGGTTCAATTTTTTTCATGTATTCCAGCAAAAAAGGAATCATTTTCTGGTCGTTTGACGATAATTTTATCAAAGCAATATTGCCCGACATCAGCACCGATAACACATCGTGAAAACCAACCATCGGAATATTTCCTGCCAAAATCAACCCTACTTTTTTCAACGGTTCACGGCTCAAATCATAAGCCGAAATCCATCGCCGGATATTTTCTTCCTGCAAAGCATCTGCCCAACTCTTGCAGGCGTGTGTAACCTGCTCTAAAGTAAACCAACCATTGTGATATTTAGAATCATTTAAAATTTGGACAAAATCATTGAAGAAAATATCATTAAAATCTGCATTATTTTGCTCAAAATCTGTGTTTTGAAACTGTCTTAAAAATTTGCCGAGTGTGGCGAATGCATTTATTTTTGTTTCTGCTAACATAGTTGTTTGGTTGAGAATACTTATTGCCGTAAATTTGTGGTAAAGTTAATTAATTAATTTAAAAAAACGCTATGGCTATCATTATAACAGACGATTGTATCAACTGCGGGGCTTGCGAACCGGAATGCCCAAATACGGCGATTTATGAGGGAGCCGACGATTGGCGATACAAAGACGGTACTGCCCTCAGAGGCAAAGTGACTTTACCTGACGGCACCGAAGTGGACGCTGAGGAAGCTCAGGAACCCATCTCTGACGATATTTATTTCATTGTTCCAAGCAAATGTACCGAATGTAAAGGTTTTCATGAAGAGCCTCAATGTGCTGCAGTTTGCCCGGTTGATTGCTGTGTTCCGGACGAAGACCGTGTGGAATCTGATGAAGTCCTGCTGGAAAGACAAGCATTTCTGCATAACGAATAATTTCAAAAAAATGAAGAATTTTTTCTGGATTCCTATTATTGCATTATCTCTGACGGCCTGTAAATCAGGAAACAACCAATCAAGTAATAAGAGTAACACCCAACCTGACGAGATTATTGGCAGATGGGAGCTTGTGGAACAAACCAATATAAAAAATCCGGAAAAATCTTATCCGGAAGGATTGCCGGTTTTGTCTTTTGAAGAAAGAGGAAACAAAATCATGATTTATGGTTATGACGGTTGTAACCAAATCCGTACTGCCGTAAAAGTACGAAAAAGCGGTACTATTCAGCTTGATGCAGAACAATGGGTAAGTACTTTTATGAATTGTGACAATGTAGCTGACGAAAGCTTTAAACAAGCGGTTTTATCAGCCGAAAGTTATTCAATTGACGGAAATTATCTGACATTAAAAAGTGAGTCGGCAGAATTGCGTTTTTTCAGAATCGCACTCAACGGCAAATGGACATTAAGCAAGTTATACAACACTAAACCGACCGTTGCGGAATTGTTTCCGTACAGAAAACCTTTTATACAAATCAATATTAACTCTTTGGAATTCAACGGACATACTGCTTGTAATGTCATTCAGGGAAAAGTTTTGATTCATGCTAATGAAATGCGTTTTTCCAACGTTATCAGCACCGAAATTTACTGCGAAAACAAAGGCGAAAAGCTTTTTACAGATGCGTTGAATCAAATCAACCGATATGAGTTATCAGGTAATAAATTACTGCTGTATAAAGACCAGAAATTATTGATGGAATTAGAGAAGTAGTATTTAGTTTATTCGCTAATTCGCATATTTGCTAATTCGCATATTTGCTAATTTGCATATTCGCTAATTCGCATATTTGCTAATTAACCAATTCGCTTATCTGCTGATTTGTTAATTTGCTGAATAGATTTTAGTATTCGTTTTTTAAGTAAAACGGGAGGAGTCTTTTTCAAAACCCTTCCCGCCTTTTTAAAATTATTCATATGCTATTACAATTCTGTAATAATAAATTCACTTCTTCTGTTTTCCTGATGCTGCTCTTCCGAACACGGAACATCGTCAGCACAATCATTGATTAGGCTTGTTTCCCCATAACCTTTGCCTGTAAGTCTGTTTTTTTCAACGCCATGTGCTACCAGCCAATCAATAGTAGCTTTGGCCCTGTGGTCAGACAAGTTTTGGTTATATTGATGTGTACCTCTGCTATCGGTATGTGAACGCACATCTATTTTCATTGTCGGATAAAGATTCAATACTTCTAATACTTTAGCCAGCTCTACCTCAGCTTTTGTATTGATTTCAGATTTGTCAAAATCAAAATAAATGACATTTTCAATTTCAAATATTTTCGCTAAATCATCTCCTTCTTTAACCTCTACTACTTTTTTCTCCATAAATATTGTTCGATATTGCACTCCAGATTCTTCCGGCAAAATCACAGATTCTTCTTCTGTGTTATAATCGTCGTGTTCAGCTCTGATAAATACAATATCACCCGGATTAACTCCTTCTATGTTCAAATTACTGAACGAGCCGTCAAACGAGGTATTACCTATTGTAAGTAGAGCAAAATTATCATTGAATATGGATATTTTAGCATTCGGAATATGCTCCAAACTTTCTTTATCCTTGACCAATCCTTCAAAAATCTGATAGTATGGTTCTTCATCTGAAATAATATCGGTTATTTCATAAATATCATCTCGTCCTGTTCCATCTGGTCGATTGGAACTGAAGAAACCTGTTTTTAAATCGTTGTTGATATAAATGCTGAAATCATCGTAAGGCGAATTAATTCCTTTTCCGAGATTTTCAACTTTTGCTTGTTCGTCTGACAAATCCAACTGAAAAAAATCCAGTCCGCCCAAACCTAAATGACCGTCTGATGAAAAATACAAGCGGTTATCTGCCGATACAAACGGAAAACTTTCCCTGCCTTCGGTATTAACCGGCTTTCCCAGATTTACCGGCTGACCGTAACTGGCATGATTTGCCATAATGGCAACCTTGTATATATCTGACTGGCCAATGGTTCCGGGCATATTGGAGGAAAAATACAATTCACGTTCGTCGGGACTCATTGCCGGGTGTGTACAGCTATATTCGTTGCTGTTGAATGGCAACTCTTCTACATTGGTCCATTTCCCTTCAACATTTTCGGCTCTGAAAATCTTCAGGATTGTTTGGTCTTTGTAAACCACTCCATCACGCTCTTCAGCTTTTACCTTAAAACTTTGTGTGAAATAGGCAAACCGACCATCTTTGGTAAATATCGCATTGGACGTATGATAACGACTTCTTGTCAATTCAAAATAATTGGTTTTGCCGTTTTCATCGACCATAAACAAATTAAAAAAAGGTTGTCCGTCCCAGGTATTTTCATCTTTAAAAGGTCCTCTTACCGGCTTGGCAGAACTAAACACAACGTTTTGGTTGTAAAAAGCTACTCCAAAATCCGAGTAGCTTGTGTTAAAATCTGCCAATTGATAAAAAAAACGTTGAGGTAATTCTTCAATTTCATTCAGGTAAGACTGATTTTCATTGAACATCTTTCCCCGGCTGTCTTCCTTTTTTAATTCATGGAATTTTTTCAGGTATTCGTCTGCCTTATCATATTCGCCAATGGATTTGAGCGATTGGGCATATCTGAAATAAATTTCAGTATCCACTTCTTCCTCTGCCATTTCAAACAGTTGCCCATACCATTTTGCCGATTCTTCGTAGTTGGCGGTAAAATAATGAGCGTTACCTAATTTGGTCAGCAGCTCTTCGGAAGCATATCCTTTGTCTGCGAGTTTGGTATATATACTTATCGCATCGATGTAAGCGGAGTTTTCATATTTGGTATCCGCTTTCTTTTCTTTCATTTCCTGCCCAAAAGCCGTAAAGCAAAAGGCAGACATGAGTATTACAAGTATTTTTTTGTTCATAATCTAAAAGAATCTTGGTGAAACAACTCGGTTGTGTCTGTTAAACAATTCAAATCTTACCAAAAACTCATGCGAGCCTGAGCTGTAATTAGCCAAAGGTTTGGTATCAGCATCGTAAGAATAACCGATAAAAACCTGGTCCGTCAACTGGAAGCCTACTAAACCGCTGAATGCCGCGTCCCATCTGTATGCCGCTCCGATAGTGAGCTTGTCGTACAGCAGAAAATTGGCTGTTGCATCGAGCTGCAAAGGTGCACCGGAAATAATTTTGGCAATCACTGCCGGCTTAAATTTGACTTCTTTCGAAATATCAAAAACATGCCCCGCTGTGGCATAAATATGTGCTTTCTGGCTCATGGTAGATTTGATATTATCATCATATCTGGTTGAACTCAGCAACAAAGGTGCAGAAACGCCCACATAGGTTTTGTCGGAATACAAAAACAACCCGGCTCCGACATTGGGCGTAAACTTATTTTCGATATTGTCGCCAACTTCTGTCGGGTCGGCAATAATTAGCTTATTATAATCTACATTCAGTAAATTGGCTGACCCTTTCAATCCGAATGCCAACCGGAAATCGCGGGAAACATCGATGGTGTAGGAAAAATCTACTGCGAGCGTATTTTCGTCCATAGCACCCAAAGCATCATTCTGAAATGAAACCCCCAACCCTATTCTCGAATTATACAAAGGCGTGTGTGCCGAGAAATTGATGGTTTGCGGAGCGCCTTCCACACCAACCCATTGGGTGCGGTAATGTCCGAAAACAGACAACGCATCTCTTGCCCCGGCATACGCCGGATTCACACTTATTGGGTTGTACATATACTGTGTAAACTGTGGTTCTTGCTGAGCCATCACATAACCGGAACTCATCATAAACACGCACAGAGTTACTTTTTTTATCGCTTTTAAAATCATAGTCTAATCGTTTTCTAAGTGAATATAACCTACCTTCTTAATTCTCTGAGAAACACCGTCGTTATCGGTTTTTTCATATACCAGAATATAGTAATATGTACCTGATGGTAACTTATTGCTTCCGGAAACGGTTGCTCTGCCTTCAGAATAACCTTTGAAGACATTGCCGTTGCTTCCGTAATTGGTAGTTTCATATACCTTTACTCCATAGCGGTTAAAAACCTCCAGCTGATTATTCGGATATCGATCAATATTGTCAATCAGTAAATAATCGTTTTTGTCATTACCGTTTGATGAAACATAGTTATACACTACTACATCGTCGGGCAGGATTACATTTGGTTTTGCCAATCCTAAGGTAAAAACACCATAACCTTCGGCAGGTACAGAAGTCGTTACGGTTTGGTTACCGTTATCGACGATTCCGCCTTCATCTACCCAAAGGTTTTTATCGGAATCCCAACGAACTACCCGCAAGTTTTCCGTTTCTCTCAAAAGTTCTGCCGGAGTAGTTTCGTCGTGCCATGACAAAGTAACGATAACCGTTTCTTGTCCGCCAGTATTGCTCAGTTCCCAATACTCCTGATTGTCGATTACCCGCAACACGCCCATTTTGTTTTCCTGAGGAAACCTCTCAGTTGGGTTTTCCAGCTTGTATTTGGATACAAAATAATTTTGCGTAGCGGCTGACTGTGCTATGCCAAGCGGTCGATAATAATCGTCTTTACCAATAGGAAAGGTAAACTGATTGCGTCCTTCTTTTTCCACACTACCGATAACAAAACTGTCGTCGGAAGCTTCCAATGCCGTAGCTTGATCTCCGAAAAGCATCGCTCCTCCACTTAGCGAGTCAATAGCTACGATACCGCGTTTGAAATAGGAATTTCCTCTGATAACAAAGTCATTCTGAAGTCTTACTGCATTAGCCGTACTGGTAGTATTAAACTCAATATTTTGGAATAATGACGGTGAATCGCCTGCTGCCAAATGGTTTACACCTTTGAAAATGGTTAAACCAGATGTTATGCCGGGTGTGAAACCCACCATACCAAGGTTTTCATAATCCTGATTAACCTCCAACGTTCCATCATTTATCAACACACCATCGGCTGTATTGACAAAGTCAAAATGAGTGGAAACCAAACTGTTTGGCAGAATGTACAATTCGCCTTTATTGATGGTTATTGTTTCGGTGGTTTGGGCGAAAGCAGCACCTCCTAACATTAAAGTTACTGTCAGCAAACCAATTTTATTTATAGTTCTTTTTTTCATGACTTTAAAGTTTAGGATTAATTAGTATTTAATCTGGTTCGTATCATAGGGTTGACAATTGCCCCACAAGCAGCAATTTTAACCTTTAGATATTGTGCATCACCATACAGGCATTCTTGACGAGTAGTAATTACTTTCATATAAAGTGTTCCTGCTTCGTTGTACTCTCTCAATAGTTCTTTCATTTGTAAACGGTACTGAACCCTGTCTTCAGTTTCGTTAGCGATAACAACTTCTGAACCAACAATATCATTCCATGCTGTAATATTACCATCAACATCAAGCGTTGGATAGGCATAAGAAATCTCGTAGCTGGTACAAGGATCCATTTTTTCTATCTCAAAAGGTGCTGATGTACACAATGTAGTGGTCTCATCATCCGAATCGAAAGCAAAATATGGCAATAGAGAAACATCATAAATTCTTAAACTAGTTGATAGTAACTCTAAAGTAACAATGTTTCCTGATCTGACTTCAACTCGATCGAACGGTGCCCCAATTCCTTCTAACATATAAGCATATTTTCCTGTAGCCTGAGGGTTGATTAGCCCTAATAGATCTAACTGAATCAAAGCATTAGCATCAACAACTACAGGTTCGCCGATAGCGATTGTCCCCATATATCTTTGAATTGTTAGTGCATTACCTAATACATTTGCATCTAATATAGAGCCGCCTTCTCGACCAAAAACAAAACGAACTTTATCTCCCGGTCGGGCAATTTCCTTAAACTTAACAGTTAAAGACATTTGATTAAGTACTCCTGCTGCTGCATTGAATTCAGCATAGGTATCAAAATCAGGTGTGCCATGCAGCGGATTTCCAGGGTCATTGATTGCATCTGCAGCCTGATAACCGTATAGAGTAGAGCTTAACAAAGTAGCTACTCCTAAACCAATATCTTGAGTTCCCCACAAAACATCTCTTGTTGAAGTATTTAATAATAAGGTCGCATCAAGATTTCCAGGTATTTCTGCTCCATCTACAGTAATATTAGGGTTACAAGTGGCATCAGCAACAGGAGTACGTTCGTCGATAAAGGCTCCATATACCCTCATGGTATTCCCTAATCCTAAGACAGAACCAAGGTTTACCTGAACGCCACTATAATCAATTGGAACACCATCAATTTCCGGAATAAAAGTAAACTCAAAAATATTGTCTCCTACTAATACATTGGCTAGATCAATTTCATCAACACTTAATAAAGATCCTACGGCATCTCCATTTGTATTTACTGCCTGAATAGTTAATCCACCGATTACCTGAAGTAAACTATAGTCTTGGCCGATTTTCACTGTTACAGGTGTACCTGCCTCAATCACTTTGTTGCCTCCACCTTCTGTAAACATTAATTTTTGTGATGTAGTACCAATACCTAGTAATGACACCACATTGAATACCGAGCCGTGTGTGGATAAATCCCCGTCAATTGCACGAGCACTTTCCGAAGTTCCTCCTAGTGGAATTCCTAATAAACTAACAGTACTTGCACTTTCTTGGTCTGCCATTAATTGTTCGAAACGGTATTCACATTCTGCTTTGTCATATACATATACCGTAACTCGACGTACTAAATCACAATCAGGGTTAGCTATATTTGTTGTTTTGACATAATAGTTATAACTACCTATTTGGTCATATTCGATAGTTTGTCCCATCAAATCAACTGTAGGGTTGTCTTCGGCAAAAATTTGTATTGTATTATAATCTGCAGTTACATCTGCATTTTCATCTTCTCTATCAATGACATTATAATCAGCTAAATTGAATGTATGTTGTGCATCTGGCGTTTCATCGTCGTTGGCATCCAATGGCATACTGATTGCAATTTTACCATTGATACGATATTGTGTATCTTGAATTGCCATAATACTAACATTTTCGTCTGGACAATATTCGTCAGAACCTGTAATTCCTCTAATTACATAAGAACCTAATGGTTGCCATTCATTACCCTCAATAGATAAATCTACAGCATTACCGTTTGCATCGCTAATCGTATAAGTGTTAACAGCATTGTAATTTGGAATGATATCTGTAATATTGAATTTTGTTTCGCGAATATCAACACCTCCTACTGTTCTGATAAACTCTTTGGTACAAACTTTTTGTGTGATAGGTTCGTCGTTGATTAAAGTGAAATCATACACTCGAATATTGCTACCTCCTGCCAAATCAAGTCCTACTGGTATATTGATACGAATACCTACCTTATCAAACGGAATGATATCTCCAGTAATAGGATCTTTTGGTGCTGCGGCAAAACTAAAAGCTACATCATCTGAATTGATTAGCCCTAAAACATCAAGTCCAATTACACTTTCATCTATATTAGTTGTTGCAACCTCAGCTCCATCATTATAAAATACAACCGACGACTGTTGTGCAACAGCAAGGTTTAATAAACTTGTCGGTAATTGCATAGTGATTCTTACAGATTTATCATCAACCTCGGTTGGTAAATGAAAAAACTGCTCTACTGTACTAGCAGTTGTAACATTTAGTAAAGACGTTATTCCAATCGTTGAATAGGTATCAAGATCATTATCAATCGCATAATGAGAATCAGTAACAGGAGCACTGTTTACTAAACTCAATAGCCCCCCTGTAGCTGTATATGAAGTAAGTATTGGAACATCACAAGTATTCAAATTTTCATAATAAAAAGCATCATAAATATTTACCTGTGCATTGTTACCTAACCCTAACAATGTTCCCCCTACTTCAACCTGAAGCTGGAAACGATTATAGTCTTGATCCGGAGTCATTACCATATAATATTCATTAGCTCCTGAAAGCCCGATAAACATATCTGAACGACCTGCAAAATCACTGCTGTAAATATTTCCACTAAGAACTGTAGTTGTTCCGTTTTGAAGACTAAAATCTGCATCTGCATTACCTAATAACACAAGACTAAGGACGTCACTTAATACATTCCCTAAACTACCTCCCAATAAAGCTCCTAAAAGCTCATTACCTCCATCGAGACCTACTTTTGAATAGTATTTTGTCCCGGCAGGAATGGTAGCGGTATGATCCAATCGAAGTCTTTCGTCAAGACCTCCTACTCCCAATGCTAATCCTGAATTTCCTCTTACACGAGCAAAAGTACTTTCGTCTGTATCTCTTGCGTTGTCAGCATTCATGTCTGATCTATTGCCCCAACTACCTTTGATACCTAAAGCAATATGATTTCTTCTTTCTCCTAATGCTACATCCGCTCTTTTCTTCGTGGTTTGTCCGATCGCATTTGTTCCTAATGCCAAAAATGACAATAGTAACAAGCTTTTTAATATATATTTATTTTTCATCATTTTCTAAGTTTAAAAGTTCAACAACTATTTCACTACGAAAACAATGTTCACAAAAGAATAATCGGTTCCTGATCCAATAACATCGTAGGTTAAAATACCGTTTTCGTCTATACTTAAATTATCCAAAGCAGTATCGTCGTAGTCGGTTACATAGTACCATAAGTCAGTAGCTGCTGGTATATTTGGTACTTCGTCTGGAGCGTCGGTACTTTTTACAAAAGTTGGGCGAGCATCGGTTCCAACCTCTCCACCAGTTGTCGTGTCAGGAATAAACTCTTTATTGGTAAATTGTGAAATGTATTCTGCATGTAGGTTTCGTTTTAAACCTGTTCCATTACTAGAAGTATTAATCATAATAGACGGCATGTAAAAGAATTTTACACCACCTAAAGATTCATCACCACTTGTTATCAATCGTCTCCATTGTGTACCATCATTTTGATACAATCCGAGATCAAGATTTTCCGCTGGGTTAACGGTAGTATTATAAACAACCATTCCTTGAACATGAGCCTCTAGTGGGGCTTCGTCGGTTAAAGTAGTTAGCTCAACACGCGGTAACAAAACTCCCTTGTCGGTTGCTTCCACTTCCAACATAGCGTTAGCGTTTGGCGTACCGTCGGTTCCGCCTATTTTTACTTGTGCAGAAACTACTGCACTGAATAAAACTGCTGCTAATAAAAAATATTTTTTGTTCATAACTCTGATTTTTGATTAAAAAGAGGGGGAGGCTTTATTGTCATTCCGATGCCCCGATAACTATCGGAAGAGAAGTCTCAGAGATACTTCCTCACGTCAGCATGACAAAAGAGCTTCCTCTCTCTTATTGATTTATGATTATTCTTCTACTGAGTATTCAACAATTACTTTGATAGCCAAATCAGTTGCACTTAATACCTGATACATACTTCCTGTACCGATTTTGAAATTCAACGCTCCTGCTGCTACTGACACATCGGTAGTAGCTGTAGTAATAATGGCATTATTCACATCTAAAATCTTGATACTGACTATTTGCCCTACTGTTCCGCTTGTTGGAGCAATAGAAAATGGTGCGTCAAGGTTTGCTGTACCTCCTGTAATGGTTGCGTCAAATACACCCCTGTAAATCGGGTTTCCGTCAATCCAGGTATCTCCGGTATTTACAATGTTGGTAGTATTGAAGTTATCCCCTAATGCATTTTTGATTTCCTGTATTTGGGTTGTCGACGCGTTAGTGATAGCATTTGTTACAACTTCTGAAATATCAATCGGAGTTTTATCTCCGTTGGTATCAATCGTGTACAATACATCTGGTGTATTTGCATCATCGTCGTGGTCTCCATAATATACATTTCCGCCGGCATTCAAGATATTGGTGATTGCGTTTTGGACATCTGTATTGTTTGTAATAGACCAAACCATATCTGCTGTTACGTTGATATAATTTTTCACACTGTTCTCTGCATTGTATTCATAAGCTACAATATCACTTGCACTTGGGTCTGTCGTTACTGGTGCATAAGCTGCATTATCTGCACTTCTTGCAATAGTAGTTCTCGTTTCATTAGCTCTTACAACCGTCTGAAAAGCTGTATTTTCAACAGTGTCCCATGCTTCTGTAGTTGCATTCCACATCTCGAAAGAAGCCTGTCCGCTTCCGTCTAAAACAATTCGGGTAACGCCGCCTTGCATAGCGTTTTGAGAAATGTATTCGATGTATTCCTGAACGGTATAATAATCCGTAGTAGAGCCATCGACTAAAATTGTAGTTTCTTCTTGTAAAATTGTTTCAAAATTGTTTACCACACCAGCTACTACATCAATTAAAATAGCACCGGCAGGAACAGCAGTCCACTCATCAGTATCCGTTTCTCCTCCATCTGCAATATATGTTTCAGGCAAATAGTATTGGTTCCCGTCATATTCTACAATTGTAGTTTTAGATTCTGCTGCCGCTACCAAATCATTCAAATTAATGGTTTGATATTGCGTTCCGTCCCAATATTGGAATACCCACTCAGCAGGGTCTCCTGAAGCTGCAATGTTTTTATAGATTACATTTCCTTCAACCTGAGAAGCGATTTCCTGAATTATTTGTTCAATAGTAATAGTATCGCCGTCATACTCTGTGGTTTGATTTAAGATACTCTCAAAATTATTAACCACATCGCCCACCGCATCAATAGTTGTTGAGGCTGCTGAATCGGGAATATTTGCAACTGTATTTGCCGGATCTGCTGCCAGCCAGTTTTGAATTGCTTCTTCAGAGAAATATAGATACTGAGCGTTATCAGTCCCCGTTTCGTTTACTTTCTTAAAAAATGTTTTGGTTTCGTTGGCTGCAACCAAATCTGAAAAATCAATGGTTTGCCAGTCGCCATTTTCATCATAGTATTGGAAAACCCAGTCGCCGCTTACTTCCTTATAGATGACATCTCCTTCTTTGTAGCCGGAAACATCGTCCAAATCAGCTTGGTTAATCACGCGGTTCCATTGGTTATCTGCCCAATAATAATAACCCGACGTTACATCGTTACGGTCTATCGTATTATACACCAATAAACTCTCTTCCTGTGTGCCTGTTATCGGAGCAAAAGTATTCACATCAGTAAGTTCAACACGTGGTATTAAAACACCTTTATTCTCTGCCACAATGTCTAATTGTGCTGAAGTTGCCGGTGTAGAAATGCCAATCCCTACCTGTGCATTCGCAAAGTAAACTGAACCCAAAAGGGCAGCCATAATAGTAATTTTTTTCATATCTATAAATTTTAATGTTAGCTCTCTTTTAGAATTATCACATCTTCTATATTTTTTTTCTTTTTAAAGATGTATATTTTTTTCGTTTCTTTTTTTTTAAACATATATATATAATTGTCACATTTTATAAAAACAACAAATCATTTTTTTTGCTAAACCTTGCTGTAAATTTACAAATTTTTTAATTCCCATTCCCTACCTGAGCATTTTTTAAAGTCTTTTGTTTTGCACAATTTAACATTATTCTTTGTTAATAACTTTTTTATGTTAAATCAAATATTAACTATAAAGATCTGAAATTAAACACCTTAACCATAACAAACAATAAACCACCAATAAGACTTATTTATGTTAATAACTTTTTTGTTTTTTTCATTATTTACCTTTACTTAAAACAAAATAAGGAATTTTTTATCCATAAATAACATTATTATTACACTCATTTCATATAAAAAATCAACCAATCCAATAATTATTTTTCATTTAACGATGGAATAATTATTAATTCTTTATTTGAGATTTTATACGTGTAAACACAACGTTTGTCATTGACTTCGTCGAATCTTCGATTTTCGCAGGACTCGAGTTTGCGAACAAAACATATGTCATTCCGCAGGAATCTCTGTAAAGATGCTTTCAGCATGACAAATATGACGTTGAGTTCAAAATATCGTTGATTTGTTTATTTGCTAATTCGCTAATCAACCCAAACAAACGACAAAACTTTTCTCTTGCATCTTGCCTCTTTAAATTGTATTTTTGAAGTTGATTTTGTTTTTACCGCTATTATGAAAAAATATTTGATATTATTCACCCTATTGATAACCGCAACCTTGATGAATGCCCAATCTCAAACAGAATGGGTTAACCAGCAATACGAAGCAATGACGCTGGACGAAAAAATCGGGCAGTTGTTTATGGTTGCCGCTTATTCCAACAAAAACGAAAAGCACATTCAGGAGCTGGAGGAATTAGTAGAGCAGCAGAAAATCGGCGGTGTAATATTTTTTCAGGGCGGTCCGCACCGGCAAGCGGAAATAACCAATCGTTTGCAAGCAAAATCTCACATTCCGTTATTTGTCGGCATTGATGCCGAATGGGGACTGAGTATGCGGCTCGATTCTACCCACGCCTATCCGTTTAATATGACCTTGGGTGCTATTCAGGATTATGAACTGATTCGTCAAGTAGGAGAGCAAATGGGCGAACAAGCGAATCGTATGCACATTAATTTTATATTTGGTCCGGTAGTGGATATCAACACCAACCCGAAAAATCCGATTATCGGTGTACGTTCGTATGGCGAAGACAAAAAACAGGTGGCGACGCACGCTATTGCGTTCAAAAATGGTTTGCAGCAAAAAGGCGTACTGGCAACAGCCAAGCATTTCCCTGGACATGGAGACACCTCTGCCGATTCGCATCACACTCTACCCTATCTCAGTTTTTCACGTGAACGATTAAACGAGATGGAACTTTATCCGTATCGGGAATTGATTAAATCGGGCTTATCAAGTGTGATGGTGGCTCATTTGGAAGTGAAGGCCCTCGAACCGAAAAAAGGGTTACCTACTTCCCTTTCCTACAAAACAATCACAGAATTACTTCGCAACGAACTGAATTTTGACGGATTGATTTTTACCGATGCCTTAAATATGAAAGGCGTAACACAATACAAATCGCCGGGCGAAGTGGATGTGGAGGCATTCAAAGCTGGTAATGACATATTACTTTTTTCTGAAAATGTACCATTGGCAATTCAAAAAATCAAAGAAGAAGTTGAATCCGGAGCTATTTCCGAACAACGATTGGAAGAATCTGTAAAAAGAATTTTAAATTATAAATACCCGATTGCTGCTCAAAATTCAACAGCCATCAATCTGAAAAACCTGAATCAGGATTTAAATAAACAAACCTATGAAGATTTAAACAAAGTGCTGTTCCAGTCAGCATTGAGTTGGGGTAAAAAACCATCTTCATTTTTAAACGAATCAGAGAAAATCGCCTATGTGAAATTGGGCGATGACGTGAACACTAATTTTGTGTATGCTTTGGAACAACGGGCAAATATTACTTCATTTTACCTATCAAGCATAGATAATCCGCAACAGCTTAAAGAATATGATAAAATAATTTTAGGATTTCATAAGGCTGATAATGCCTGGAAAAATCATGATTTTACAGCCAATGAATTAAAATTCATTCAGCAAATTGCTAAAGTTAAACCAACCACTTTGGTTGCGTTTACCAAACCTTATTCTCTGCTTTCGATTGATAATTTCTCCCATCTTGACGGAGTTTTATTAGCTTACCAAAACAACAAATATGCCCACGAAGCAGCTGCCGAAATCTTGTTCGGCGAAACCGAAGCCAAAGGAAAAATTCCGGTAACCATTCCGAAACTGGCAGCATGGAGCAACGATAAAACCGAAATAAAAAAACAGACAAAAAAAAAGGATAAAGACGAACCTTACATTGCAGAATTACACGATTTATCGCCCAAAAAGCTACAAAACCTGTCTTATTCTACCCCAGAAAAAGAAGGTTTGAACAGAGTAAAACTTCAGGAAATAGACCAGGTTGCCCAACGAGCGGTCGATTACGGCTACACGCCGGGTTGCCAGGTTTTGGTTGCCCGAAACGGAAAAATCGTGTATCAGAAAGCTTTTGGCGAACAAACCGACGATTATCCGTCTATCGACATAACCAACGAAACGATTTATGATTTGGCGAGCCTCACTAAAATCTTAGGTACATTACCAATGGTTATGAAAATGTATAACGACGGCGTACTGAAATTTGACCAGACTTTGGGGCAATGGCTTCCGGAATTTAAAAACACCGACAAAGCGAATATTACAATTAAGCAAATGCTGCTGCACGAATCTGGTTTGGCAGCATGGATTCCGTTTTACAAACGCACTTTGACTGACGGACAACCCGACAAAAAGCTCTATCATTCACAATACAGCCCGGATTTCCCGATACAAGTGGCGGAGCATTTATACTTGAGTAAAAATTACCGCAAAGAAATGATGAAACAAATCGTAGAATCTCCGCTTGGAGAAAAAAAATACCGTTACAGCGACTTGAATTTTATTTTGCTTAAAGAAATAGTAGAAAAGCATTATCGCAAACCCATCGATCAATTGGTTGAACAATATTTTTATGAGCCAATCGGTACACAACTAACATTCAATCCGTTGCGTAAAGTCGATATACATTACATCGCTCCTTCCGAAAAAGACAACTATTTCCGACATACCGAAGTGCACGGTTATGTACACGATATGGGAGCCGCTATGATGGGCGGAGTTGCAGGACACGCCGGATTATTCGGAAATGCTGAGGACGTTTTTAAAATGATGCAGTTTTATCTGGACGGAGGAAAAGCTAATGGCAAACAAATACTTTCTGCAAAAACTTTACAGGATTTCAACCATTGTTATTCCTGCCAAAAAGGGAGCCGGCGTGGTGCGGGTTTTGACAAACCACAGTTGCCCGGAGACAAAGGACCGACTTGCGGGTGTGCGTCACCGAAAAGTTTCGGACACACCGGTTTTACAGGAACCATTGCCTGGGCAGACCCCGATTACAATTTGGTATATATTTTCTTGTCCAATCGCACCTATCCTCATGCTGATGAAAACAAACTTTCAAAAGCCGGAACCCGTGAAGATATTCAACAAATTATTTATGATGCTATAATTAAATAATGCATAGTAAGAATTTAATTATTGTTAAACATAAGTTAATTAGATGGGTTATTATTGTTATTATTGACGTAGTTTAATTTTAAAATATCAATTTATGAAAAAGTTATTTTTATTAACAATCGCAAGCTTAATGAGTATTGCTTATGGTAATGACGATAAAGTTTCCACCCAAGCAACGGAAGACGAGACCAACTCAATGATTAGTACAATGAGTACTGATTCGGGTATTACAGAAACAGTACAAGGGAAATGGTTTGAATCCAAGGACGGTTATGTTTTTTTCTTTAATGAAAAAGACAAAGGAATATTTAACAATGCTTTTACTTTTCTAAGTGATAACAAAGAGAAACTTTCGATTTTAGAAAATGTATTATCAGGCGAAGTGAGTTATGAATATCATTTACATTACAATATTTTGATAAATAAAGAAAGTAATCAAAAAATATTGTTAGCCGTTTCTAATGAAAATGGACATGATTTTGTACACTCGCTTTCAGATGATGAAAAAAATAGTTTTGACGCTATTATTTTCATTTATGAAATGGCAAAATTGAATGACCATGACTTCAAAGTAGAAAATTCCAATAATAATCAAAATACAACAACCGCATATAGTTCATTTAATTGGAATGTTACATTTAATTTTACTGCACATTCTATAATTGATGAGGGCTTAGGAGGTGTTCCTGGCGACTCATAGTGTACATCAGGAGGTCCAGGCTCAACTTCATGTCAAGTAGATGATATTTATTCTGGCTGTTCGGTATCATGTGGTTCTGGTTACTATGCTTGTTGCAAAGGCTCTAATAACACTTGTTTTTGTAAGAAAAAAGACAAGTAAAGACAACTTCTTTATCATAAAAAATAGCGGTTTAGGATATAAACCGCTATTTTTGTACAAACAATTTCTAACAAAATGAAAATAGCTATTGTATGTTATCCGACATTTGGTGGTAGCGGTGTGGTTGCTACCGAATTAGGGTTATCATTAGCACAACGTGGTCACGAAGTGCATTTTATTACTTACAGACAACCGGTGCGTTTGGCTTTACTGAACCCGAATGTGTATTTTCACGAAGTGAATGTTCCCGATTATCCACTGTTTCATTATCAGCCTTATGAGTTGGCTCTGGCGAGTAAAATCGTAGATTCGGTCAAGAAACACAACATTGATATTTTGCATGTGCATTATGCCATTCCGCATGCGTTTGCCGGTTATATGGCGAAGAAAATGTTGGAAGAATCCGGTATAAAACTGCCTATGGTAACTACTCTGCATGGCACAGATATTACTTTGGTGGGTAATCTGCCAAATTACAAAACCGCGGTCACATTCAGCATCAATCAATCTGATGTGGTAACGGCAGTTTCGGACGATTTGAAAAAGTCCACCTACGATTTGTTTGATGTAAACAAAGACATTAAAGTAATTCCGAATTTCATTGAAGAAAAAATGAATGATTTTGCTTATGTGCATTGCCAGCGACAGCAACTGGCTGAGCCGAATGAGCGGATAATTACCCACGTGAGCAACTTCAGAAAAGTAAAAAGAATCAATGATGTTGTAGAAACTTTTTACCGCGTTCAGCAAAAAATGCCTGCAAAACTGATGATGGTCGGCGATGGTCCGGAACGTACGCCGGCTGAAGAACTGGTCAAATCGTTAGGTATAAGAGATAAGGTAATATTTTTCGGAAACAGCAACGAAGTGGATAGTATTCTGAAATATTCAGATTTGTTTATGCTTCCGTCCGAAACGGAAAGTTTTGGTCTGGCTGCTTTGGAGGCGATGGCGTGCGGCGTTCCAGTTATTTCTACCAATGCCGGAGGTTTGCCTGAAGTAAACGTACAGGGCGTAACCGGGTTTATGAGTGACATCGGTAATGTGGACGACATGGCTCGTAATGCGATACATATCCTGAAAGATGAAAATACACTCAATCAGTTTAAATCCAATGCTTTAAATCATTCCAAGACATTTAGCGTAGATAATATCGTCCCGATATATGAAAAAATTTACCAGGAGGCTTTATCTGTGATTAGTTCATAAGACCACTTCCCGAATCAGTGTGACAATAAACAAAAACCACCTCTTCACAAGGTGGTTTTCTGCGTAAACAAGTAACATTCAAATTAATTAAGAATCTGTTTAGGTTTCACAGTAATGACTGCATAACTTGACGGACGAGAAAACATACAAATGGAATCATATATATTGATTTAAAGATTGTTAGCAATTGTATCGTTGGTGGCAGAAAGACTTAATCTACCGTTTTGGAATTTGTAATAATGTGTACCAGGCGCCAAATCAACATCTTCAATATAATCATCATCACGTGAGTTGATTTTTATGGTTTGATCTGGAGTGATAAAAACTTTCACTTTTACATTATTATCTCTGGTATATTTATTTTTGGTTGCCAAAATAGCATTAGACAATACTAAAGTGTCTTGCGAGATAGCGTAATGGTAAGGCAATGTTTTGCTGGATGGAAAGGTTTCAATTTTTACTTTTGCTTTTCCTACTTTGTAATCTTTTTCATAAACCTCTTTATTGTTTTTAAACTTATTTTCCTCTATTTCGATATATGATTGTCCAGTATTAGATTCTATTATATAGAGTTCAATATCATTATTTTCAACAAAATTGTTACCATCTACAATCGTATCATTAATTGAGAATATTCGTTCGTCCCTATTAAAGATCATATTTAATGTATCATTCTTACCAAGTTTTAAGTCTTTTTTGGTAAAATTCATAGTATAATTATCTTCTTTTTTTACCATTGATTTATTGGTATCGTAATTGTAACTAAACGGGCTAAATTTATTGGACTTAACCATGCTAAAAGAAAAAACAAACAAAGCAATTAAACACAGTACACCAAGGATAAGAGAAGTAATACCAATGTGTTTAGTTTTAGGGTTGAGGGCTTTAACACCTAACAAAATAACTAACACAAAAGGCAAGAAAGTAATGAGAAATAAGCAAAGGTTCAACACCCAAAAAGGAATGCTAAGCGTACTACTTACAGCTACTTGATTAACATCCATTCCAAAGAGATATAGTTGCTTGGAGCTAAAAATTATTGGCACAAAAAAACTACAAAATGCACCTATAGATCCTAGAAGTATCAATGTTATCCCAACAATTTTTCTCACTATATCCCCTGCAGTTTTGCCATTTGTTTTCAACGCTTTGTAAGAACTTGACAGACCTTCTCTAAATTGCTTTTCGATATTTGATATGTTAACTGGTTCACCTTTCATCTCCAAAACGTCAGCAACTGTGGTGGCCTTTGGGATGATAATCCATAAAATAAAATACGCCAAAATACTCACCCCATACATGAAAAACAACAAGATAAATATGATGCGAATCCACACGGCATCTACATTTAGGTAATGACTTATCCCTGCACACACGCCGCCCAACACACGTTTCTCACCATCTCTATAAATCTTTTTAGTTTGTTTCGTACGATGATATGTCGAATGGGATGAACTACTGTCATCTTCAATAATATAATCCTCGGGTTTACCCATAATATTGATAATTTCATCAACATTAGTCATTCGGATAACGCCAGTTTGAGGATCTACTCGCTCAGCGAATAATTCGGCGATTCTTCCCTCTATATCGGCAATAATTTCATCCCGGTTTTCTTCTTGTTGTATGGAATTTCGAACTGCGTTGATGTAGGCATCCAATTTATTGTACGCATCTTCATCAATATGAAAAGACAATCCGGCTATATTAATGGTCAATGTTTTGTTCATGATTTCGTTTTTTCTGTGATTTGTTTAACTGCTTCTGATAATTCCTGCCATGTCAGGACTAATTCTTCTAAAAATACTCCCCCCTTTTCTGTGAGTTTATAGTATTTCCGTGGTGGTCCTGCGTTAGATTCTTCCCAACGATAGCTCAAAAATTCGCCGTTTTTTAACCGGTTCAGCAAAGGGTAAACTGTTCCTTCCACCACCAGCAATTTCGCACCTTTGAGCTCCTCCAGTATTTCGGAAGTATAGTAATCTTTCTCTTTTAGCAAAGAAAGAATACAAAATTCCAAAATACCTTTCCGCATTTGTGCTTTTGTGTTTTCAATATTCATAGAACTTGGCTTTGATTAGTTATTTACACTGCAAAGATATATATTATATTTTGTACTATGCAATACAAAGTAGTTTATTTTAACAATAAATTAACTTTACTAAAAATTTGCAATCTTAAAATATTATTCCTAATTTTAGAATCCAATTAAGAACACTGATGAAAATAAGCCCGAAAAAGTTAAACAGCTATTTGTTTTTCAAGTTGCCGTCCGCCTTTTGGTGCGGTGTTCGGGTTTTATCAATAAGCGAGAGAGCATGTTGTGTAACCGTCAGGCACCGATGGATTAATCAAAATCCGTTTCGTTCGATGTATTTTGCCGTACAAGCAATGGCAGCAGAATTAAGTACCGGAGCGTTGGTAATGACTGCCATTCAGAAAAGCGGTCGGAAGATTTCGATGCTTGTGGCAAAAAATAACGCAGAGTTTACTAAAAAAGCTACCGGAAAAATTACATTTGTCTGTGAAGACGGAAATAAAATCCGGGAAGCTGTTAACCAAGCCATAGAAACCGGGGAAGGACAGAAATTCTGGGCACAATCTATTGGAAAAGATGAAAAAGGAAATCAGGTAGCCGTTTTTAATTTTGAATGGACCATTAAACTTAAATGATTATGAAAATATTAATTGCCGGAGCCACCGGATTAATCGGTACGAAATTAACACAACACCTGCTTGATAAAGGGCATGAGGTGAACTACCTGACAACAAGTAAAACAAAAGTAAAAAACGATGGAAAATTAAACGGTTTCTTCTGGGACCCGTATAATAAGGAAATAGACAATGAGGCTTTCGACGGAGTAGATATTATTATTAACCTTGCCGGAAAATCAATCAATTCATCATGGAACAAAGAAGGTAGAAAAGACATTTTCAGAAGCCGCATGAAACCTTCTGACGCTTTATATAATTACCTGAAAGACAATCCGCATCAGGTAAAACAAATCATTAGTGCATCTGCCATTGCCATATACCGTTCAAACAAAAACAGGTATTATAAAGAAGATACACAAATATTAAGCAACAGCTTTTTAGGGCGGGTTTGCACAACATGGGAATTGTATAACAACCAATTCGAATCCATCGGAATACCGACAACCGTGTTACGATTAGGACTGGTGTGCAACAAAGGGCAAGGTGTACTGAAACCATTCGTCACAATGTGCAAATATTTCTTTGCCGGAAGTCTGGGCTCAGGCAGTCAATGGTACTCGTGGATACACATTGATGATGTCGTACGAATGATTGATTTTTGTATCGAAAACAGCCTGACCGGCACCTACAACGCCGTTGCTCCGACACCAATCAAACAACGTCAGTTTATCCGAAAAATCGCTAAAAAACTTAAACGCCCAATTACAAGACCACCTATTCCTTCTTTTCTATTGATACTCGCTATGGGAGGAAAATATAAACTCATTACCGATAGTCAGAAAGTATGTGCAGACAAAATTATTTCCGAAGGTTTTGAATTCAAATACCCTGATTTTGATAGTGCAATTGATGATTTGTATGGGAAAAAGTAATGCGTAGAGTTTTCTAAAGATGTGGTTTTAGAAAAGTTTTTAAGATATCCCGGAAAGTTTTTGGGGTATAAATAACCTGCTGAATGATATCCGTTTTTAATTCCTGACTAAGAATTAATTGCGGATAATATTTTATCCAGTCCGGTGCGTCGAGGTCTTTGATTTTCTTTAGTGCTATCCGGATTTCTTTGGCTGTTCTCAATACAGATTTTCCATCATATTGTGGCGATAAGTAATGGTTATAGTCATAACCGTTTACTGATTTCTGAATATAAAAAACAGCTTCGTTTTCACTGTTCGGGTAAAAAGAATCCCAAGATGCATAACCGATATGTTGATTTTGCATCTTGTTATTCCCAGCCAATTTCCATCGGCAGTTTCCTACCCTGCCCCAATGGTTTGATTTTCGAAAAACTCCTTCTGAAGTGAAGTAATAAGCACTGCCTTTTCGGCTGATATAGTGAAACTTATCAAATTTCTTTTCTACCACATCAAAAACACAAAAAGTGTTTCTGTAAAAATTATTCCGATGGTATTCAGGTTTACACATTAAATCTGAAGTGCATAATATCACCGTCTTTCACGACATATTCTTTGCCTTCTACCCTGAGTTTTCCGGCTTCTTTTACTTTTGCTTCCGAGCCAAATGCCACAAAATCGGCATAAGCCATTACTTCAGCACGGATAAATCCTTTTTCAAAATCGGTATGAATCACACCGGCTGCCTGTGGTGCGGTATCGCCAATATTAATCGTCCATGCCCGAACTTCTTTTACACCTGCGGTAAAATAAGTTTGTAAATTCAGTAGCTTATAAGCCGAACGAATCAATTTGGAAACTCCTGGCTCGTCCAAGCCCATATCTTCGAGAAACATCTGGCGTTCTTCGTAAGATTCCAGCTCAGTAATATCTGCTTCTGTGGCAACGGCAAGCACCAAAACCTCAGCATTTTCGTCCTTGACCAACTCTTTAACTTGTTCTACATATTGATTACCTCCGGCTGCCGAATTTTCATCTACATTGCACACATACAACACCGGTTTGTTAGTAATCAGCTGAAAATTATCCATCAGTTCCTGCTCGTCTTCATTTGCCGGTTGTACGACTCTTGCCGATTTTCCTTCGAGCAAAATCCCTCTGATTCTTTCCAACAAATCAGCTTCTGTTTGTGCTTCTTTATTACCTGTTTTGGCTGCTTTTTTTACTTTTTCTAACCTTTTTTCAACAGTTTCGAGGTCTTTTAACTGCAATTCTATATCAATTGTTTCTTTATCTCTGACCGGATTCACGTTTCCGTCAACGTGAACAATATTATCGTTATCAAAGCATCTCAACACATGGATAATGGCATTACACTCTCTGATGTTACCCAAAAATTGATTTCCTAAACCTTCGCCTTTGCTGGCTCCTTTGACCAAACCAGCGATATCAACAATCTCTACTGTTGCCGGTAAAACTCTTTCAGGTTGAACCAATTCTTCCAATTTTTCCAATCGCGGATCGGGTACATTAACCACTCCGATATTAGGCTCTATAGTACAAAACGGAAAGTTTGCACTCTGGGCTTTAGCGTTTGACAAACAGTTAAATAATGTTGATTTTCCTACATTGGGTAGTCCTACAATTCCTGCTTTCATATTACGTTTTATTGCGAAAGGGCAAATATACCAAAATAACACGAATTCACGTTAAAATATAAATACTAAAAAAGACCTCGGAAAGGTCAAGTGTTTATTGAAAAAAAGTGCTTCTGACACATACGACTCCGACCGGAGTCGTACCAACTGCATAAAATATCTTGTTATAAACGTTAGAATCCTCTGGATTCTATAAAGAATATAGAGGTCATCAGGTAATTACATATTTTTAAATTTCGTAAAAGCCTTTAAGCACAACGTTTGTCATTCCGTAGGAATCTCTTATCAGTATCTGTAAAGATGCTTACAGCATGACAAATATGACGTTGAGTTCAAAATAATGTTTTATTAAATATTATGTATGAATTTAAGAATGACCTCTAAAACTTTTATCAGCATCAACAGACGTTTCTCTTTCCTCCCGATTACCGCAGCCGAAAAAAGCGGAAATGATTATCATGTAAATTAGACTTTTCATTTTTTATACTTACTGAAATCAAATATACTTCATACCCTGATACAATCAAACTACTAATCACAAAAAAACGCCCGTAAAAAATATTCACGGACGTTGTAATTTCTCATTTCAGCCAGTTTATATCAACTTCGCAAAATTGGTTTTCACAAAATTGGTCAATTCCTCTCCTTTGAGTAAGCCTTGCGACAGTTTTGCCAAATCCAAAGCTTGGTTTACTAATTCTTTTTGCTTGGTTTCTTCTTTGGTTTCCAAAATTTTTCCAACCAATGGTGAATTGGTATTTACCACAAGATTGTACATATCAGGCATATCGCCAAACATCGTCATTCCGCCGCCGCCACTCATTTGCATATCTTTCATTCGTCGCATAAATTCCGGTTGTGTAATCAGAAAAGGTGCGGCATTGCTGTCCAAAGCCTCCGTTTGCACAGTATAAGATTTACTATCAATTACGCTTTCAACAGTCTCCTTGAGTTGTTTTTGTTCTTCCTCAGATAATTTCGATACCTCATCATCAGATTTTTTAATCAGTTTGTCAATGGAATCAGCATCAACACGGGCAAAACGCAATTTTTCATTATCTGTTTCCAATTTTTGGATAAGATGCGAAACAATCGGCGAATCGAGTAGCAACACTTCATACCCACGTTCTTTTGCTTCAGCGATATAACTGTGTTGCCCTTCTTTGTCAGATGCATACAACACAATCAAATTATCATCTTTATCGATTTGTGAACCTTTGATCTTCTCTTTTAGCTCATCTAAAGTGTAATATTTTCCGTCCACAGTCGGATAGAGTGTAAATTCACTGGCTTTTTCATAGAATTTTGGTTCAGTGAGCATTCCGTATTCCAAAACCACTTTGATGTCATTCCATTTTTGCTCAAAATCTTCCCGGTTATTTTTGAACAATGATTTGAGCTTGTCAGCTACTTTTCTAGTAATGTAATTGGCTATTTTCTTCACATTTCCATCAGCTTGCAAATAGGAACGCGACACATTGAGCGGAATATCCGGCGAATCAATCACACCGCGAAGCATCGTTAAGAATTCCGGCACGATTCCCTCCACATTATCTGTAATAAAAACCTGATTTTGATAGAGTTGTATTTTATCTTTCTGCACCTGCATATCTCCTTGTAGTTTCGGAAAATACAATATTCCGGTCAGGTTAAACGGATAATCGACATTCAGATGAATATGAAACAAAGGTTCGGCAAATTGCATCGGATACAACTCTCGATAAAAATTGTTGTAATCTTCGTCGGTCAAATCCGTCGGTTGTTTTGTCCATGCCGGATTCGGGTTGTTGATAATCGTCGGCACTTCTTTTTTGTCGTCTCCTTCACCTTCGGTATGCGTTCCAAACTGAATCGAAACCGGCATAAATTTATTGTATTTCAGCAACAATTCCCGGATACGTCCGTCTTCCAAAAATTCTGTGGAATCATCAGCAATATGCAAGATAATTTCTGTTCCGAAATCTTTTTTTTCTGATGCTGCCAATGTAAATTCGGGCGAGCCGTCACACGTCCAGTGTACTGCCGGCTTATCTTTATAGGACTTCGTGATGATTTCCACTTTGTCGGCAACCATGAAAGCGGAATAAAAACCTAATCCGAAATGCCCGATGATTCCGGCATCTTTGGCGGTATCTTTATATTTTTCCAAAAATTCTTCCGCTCCGGAAAAAGCCACTTGGTTAATGTATTTTTCGACTTCATCAGCAGTCATTCCAATACCCTGGTCAATGATGTGAAGCGTTTTGTTTTCTTTATCTGTTTTTATCTCAATAACCGGACTATCCTGATTAACATTGGCTTCGCCCAGTGAAATTAAATGTTTCAGCTTTAATGTGGCATCGGTTGCATTGGACACCAACTCTCTCAGAAAGATTTCGTGGTCGCTGTACAAAAACTTTTTAATCAGCGGAAAAATGTTTTCCACTGTTACATTAATTTTTCCTGTTGTGCTATTTTCCATATTTTTAAATTCATTTTTGAGTTAGTCGGAAATAAATTCTCAAAAAAAGTACCAAGTTGTTATTTGTGACAAAAAGTCAGCTTTCTTAAAAAAAATCGCTTCCACTTTTGATTTTGTGGCACAATGTTTGTATTTTTGTTTAACAAAAAATAATCATTATGAAAAAATTTATCGGACTTAGTGTTTTGGCGTTGGGCTTTGTTGCCTGTAAGCCAACAACCAATCCGCAAGCTCAGGTAGGGCTGAAAGGCGATTGGACTTTGACATCGGTTACCTATCCGAAAGGGTACAACGTGAAACCTTTTGGTGTGGCTGATGCAAAATGTTTTGAAAACAGCCATTGGAAATTTGTACCTAATAACAACAAAGGTGTAGTTTCTGTAAACGGTGGAAAAGATTGCCCGGTGTTTGATGCCAATATCGTTTGGACAATCACTCCGAATAACGATTTTACACTGAAATTTGTCGGTGATGATAAGCCGAAAAACGTAAGAGAAGGTTATGTTTTCAGCATTCAAAACCAAACCAAAGAGAGTTTTAAACTGGTAGATAATTCTACCGAAATTCAAATTGAATATCATTTTAAAAAAAATAATTAATCATGAAAAAAATTAATCTTTACTTCATAGCAGGAACCTTTGCTTTAGGTTCTGTTTTCACAAGTTGTGATTCTGTTAAAAATGCAAATAACACCCAAAAAGGAGCTGCCGCAGGAGCTGCTGCAGGAGCAGTAATCGGTGGTGTGTTGGGTAACAATGTCGGTAGCAAAAACAATAGTGCTTTGGGTGCTGTGTTGGGTGGTGTTATCGGTGGTACAGCCGGAGCCGTTATCGGTAAAAACATGGACAAGCAAGCTCAGGAAATCGAGCAGTCTATCCCGGGTGCGGAAGTAGAACGTGTCGGAGAAGGTATTCGTTTGATTATGAACGAATCTACTGTTAACTTCGCTTTCGACAGTTCTGATTTGACTTCTACTGCAAAATCTAATCTGGACAAGTTGGCAAAAGTCTTTATCGACAACCCTAAAACACAAATCAGTATTTTCGGTTATACCGACAGTGTTGGTAAAGAGCAATACAACATGAAATTGTCAAGAACCAGAGCAAATGCGGTAAAATCTTACTTAGTGAGTAAAGGAATCGGTACAAAACGTATTACTACTGAAGGTATGGGGCCTGCCGACCCGGTTGCTTCTAATGACACCGATGCTGGCAGAGCAAAAAACAGACGTGTAGAGTTTTCTATCGTGGCTAACGAAGACATGATTTACGACGCAAGAAAAGAAGCTGCAAGATATTAATCAAGTACAGTTTTTATAAGCAAAAACCGATGAGTTATTCATCGGTTTTTTTATTGTTAGGATTGAGATTATAACTGTTTTACTTCACTTAATATTTCGGATAATTGTTGCATGAATATGTCCACTTTTCTCAAATCTTCACTATTCAGTTTATTGACAAAAACTTTGTTTTTTTCTGCCCACTCTTCTGATTCCGCACGCAATGCTTTGATTTTTTGACTGTCGTTTTTTTGCATGGCACGCAAATAATCTCCTGTAAATGCTTTGTAATTTTTCAGAAACACATAATTAACCGAATCGCGTAATTCCGGTACAGGTAACTGTGTTATTTTATAGATAGTTGAATCGTGTACCTTAAACTGAACTACTGATTCCTGTTTCTGTAAATGCTGTTCGTCGTTGTCGGATTCTTCATTTTTACAACCAGCCAAAGCTAAAATTACCGGAAAATATAAAAAGTAAAATTTCTTCATTACGGTTTGTTTTCTTCTTGGTTATTATCCTCTTCCGGTTCTTCATCTAAATGTTCTGAGTCAGCCAAATCTTCCTCATTCGTTTGGTTTTCTTCTTGGTTATTATAAAAATATTTTTTGTAATATTTCTCGAACATCGGGCGTACTTCCTCCTCCTCGCCAAGCAGGAAACCAACTGGTTTGAGGTCTTTTACTTCATCGCAGATTATCTTCACAATAGCCAAGATAGGAATAGCCAGAAACATACCGGCAATTCCCCATATAGATTCTGCTACAATCAACCCGACAAAGACCATGAATGAATTAACCTGAACTTTTGAGCCGATAACTTTCGGCATGATAATATTACCATCAATCGAGTTGACTACAATAATAGCGATTATCAAATATAACACCTGAATAGGTTCGCCAGTCGCCAAAGTGACTAATGAAGCAACTACAGTTGCAGAAAAAATACCGATGTACGGAATCAGATTTAGAATACCGCAAAGCATCGCAAACAGAAAAGCATACTTAATACCAATTATCGAAAATGCGAGATATAACATTCCGGTAATCAATGCTACCTGTATCATCAGTCCGATCAGATATTGCTTGATAATTCCCTGAACAGACGAACTCACAGTAATAACCTTGTCTTGCTTCTGAGGACCGAAACACCATATCAAAAATTTAATAAGATGGTCGCGATACAAAAGGAAAAAGAAAGTGTAAAGGAAAATAAACCCGCCGTTCAGCAACACCGAAGTAATAGAAAGAATTGCTCCGCTAACCAAAGACGAGCCGGTTTTGAATGTTTTCTCTACATTTTTGCTTAAATAATCTACCTGTTCTTGTTCCGTCACGTCAAAATGCTCGGCAATATAGATTTGTGCATCGTTGAACAATCCGACAATCTGGTCTCTGAATTCCGGAATATCATCTTTGAACTGTACAACCTGCGTACCGAGAAAATACCCGACACCAAGTACCATACCAAGAAATAATATCGGCGAAACCAAACAGGCAACAATCCTCGGGAACCGTAGTTTGTTTTCCTGAAATCTGGTTACGGGCAGCAATAACATAGAAATAAGAAATGCAATAAACATCGGAATGATGATTCCTTTCCCGATTATTCCTATATACACCAAGAGAATTATTCCTAATAACACCAAGGTTAATTTGGCATAAAAAGGTAATGTGACAGCTTTTTTCATAGGCATTTCATATCAATAATGAATTTGAGACCGATTAATCTATCTGCATCTCAGGAATATCGCCTTCGATAATCAAATCGGCTTCTGTTGCCTTTACAACATCTTCAACGCTGACTCCCGGTGCTCTTTCCAATAGTTTGAATCCGTTTGGCGTAACTTCCATTACAGCCAATTCTGTAACTACTTTTTTCACACACCCGACACCTGTTAACGGTAGTGTACATTGTTTCAGGATTTTTGATTCTCCATGCTTATTTACATGCATCATCGCCACGATAATATTTTCAGCCGATGCCACCAAATCCATTGCTCCACCCATTCCTTTAACCATTTTTCCGGGAATTTTCCAATTGGCAATATCTCCGTTTTCGGCTACTTCCATCGCACCTAATATGGTCAAATCAACATGCTGGGAACGAATCATGCCAAAACTGGTCGCTGAGTCAAAAAATACCGCTCCGGGCAAGGTAGTAATGGTTTGTTTTCCGGCATTAATCAAATCGGGGTCTTCTTCTCCTTCATACGGAAAAGGCCCCATACCCAATACGCCGTTTTCACTCTGGAACTCTACGTTCATTCCTCCCGGTACATAGTTTGCCACTAAAGTCGGAATACCGATTCCAAGGTTTACGTAATATCCGTCTTTGAGTTCTTTTGCAATTCGTTTTGCAATTCCTGTTTTATCTAAAGCCATAATTTTAATGTGTCAATTTGATAATGTATTAATCAACTAATTATCTTTTCCTTACGGTTCGTTGTTCAATTCTTTTTTCGTAGTTCTCGCCCTGGAAAATTCGTTTAACAAATATTCCGGGAATGTGAATCTGATTTGGGTCTAATTCTCCTGCCGGTACTAATTCTTCTACTTCAGCGATAGTGATTTTTCCAGCTCCTGCCATACACGCATTAAAGTTTCGAGCTGTTCCTTTAAAAATCAGATTTCCGGCTTCGTCGCCTTTCCATGCTTTTACGATAGCAAAATCAGCTTTAAAAGCCTCTTCCAGCACATACATTTTACCGTTGAATTCCCTGGTTTCTTTCCCTTCGGCTACTTCTGTTCCGTAGCCTGCCGGTGTGAAAAATGCCGGAATCCCTGCTTGTGCGGCTCTGCATTTTTCTGCTAGTGTTCCTTGTGGTGTCAATTCTACTTCCAGCTCTCCGCTGAGCATTTGTCTTTCAAACTCAGCATTTTCGCCTACATACGAAGCAATCATTTTCTTGATTTGGCGTTTCTGCAACAATAATCCTAAACCAAAATCATCTACACCGGCATTGTTGGAAATGCAGGTTAATCCTTTGGTTCCTTTTTTTACCAACTCGTTAATGACATTTTCAGGAATGCCACATAAGCCAAATCCGCCAAACATAATGGTTTGGTTATCTTTTACGTCGTGTAACGCCTCCTGAGCGTTTGCAACTTTTTTGTTTATCATAATATTTGATTTTGTAGTCGGGTAAATATACTAAAAAAACGGCTTTATTTCAATAATAAATAAAGCCGTTTTTAGAGCCTGTTTAAAATTTATCTAATAATTTGTTTATGCTTATTTTTGGTCATAACTTTGTCAAATTTTAAAACAATAGCTCTGCTGTCCTTTGAAAATTTGCCTTGTTCTGCCTCAAAAACAACCTATAAACATTTTTACAATACAAATTTAAACAGGCTTTTAATTTTAGAAATCAAATTCATCTATCACGCTTTGCGGTGGTGGCGAAAGCGAATCTCTTATAATATTACCATTTTCATCAATAAAATTCCCTAAAGAATCTACCGGCTGAACATATTTTGAACAATCTACCTCTATCTGAGGATTTTGTGGTCGTTCAAAGTTATCTTTTGAAACAGATAAGGTTTCATCGGCATAACATTTTTTCATGAATAACGCCCATATCGGCAAGGCGGTTGTCGCACCCTGTCCGTAAGCCGTAGTCCGGAAGTGAGCTGCCCGGTCTTCATTACCAACCCAAACTCCGGTAGCCAGGTTTGGCACCATACCGATAAACCAGCCGTCACTGTTATTTTGTGTTGTTCCGGTTTTTCCGGCAATAGGATTTCTAAAAGCATACGGATAGCCGGTCATCACGCTATAGGCTGCACTTCCTCGACCTGTATATCTCAACCTTGCCCCTGAGCCACTTTCTGTAACTCCCTCCATCAAATTAACTATGGCATAGGCAACATCTTTGCTCAATACGTCTTTGGTTTCTGCCCTGGATTGATAAAGAATTACACCGTTTCTGTCGGTAATTCTTGACACGAATCTCGGTTTGATATACACTCCCTGATTCACAAAAGTACTGTAAGCCCCTACCATATCGCTTACGGTAATTTCTACTGCTCCGAGTGCTATTGCCGGTGATTCAGGTATGTCTGAATTTACTCCCAACTGTCTGCACATATCAATAACTGCTTTTGGTCCTACTCTATCCATTAGTTTTGCCGTAACTGTATTCAGTGATTGAGCCAAAGCATATTTCAGATTAACCAAACCGTGATAGTTTCCACCCGAATTTCTGGGCGACCAGGGTTTTGATATGCCATAACGTCCTTTAGGCATTGTAAACGGCGAATCGTGAACGATATCACAAGGCGACATGCCGAGCTGGTCGATAACTGTTGCATAAACAAATGGTTTGAAAGTCGAACCTACTTGTCTTGCTCCTTGTGCCACGTGGTCATACTGAAAATGTTTATAATCTATTCCGCCTACCCAGGCTTTGATATTTCCGCTCATCGGTTCCATAGACATCATTCCGGTTTGCAGAAAATGTTTATAGTAGATAATGGAGTCTCTCGGTGTCATCAGGGTATCAATTTCTCCTTTCCAGCTGAAAACGCTCATTTTGGTTTTTACATCAAATGATTTCAGGATTTCGTCGTCTGATTTTCCTTCATCTTTCATCAACCGCCATCTTTCAGAGTTTTTCATAGCTCTTCGGATAATCTTTTCGGTTTCATCATTCGAAATATGAATAAACGGAGCATTTTTATTGCTTTTTTGCTGTCTGAAAAATTCTGCCTGCAAAGTAGTCAAATGTTCTGTTACTGCTTCTTCAGCATATTTTTGCATACGGGAATCTATGGTGGTATATATTCTTAATCCGTCACGATAAATATCATAAGTTCCGCCGTCTTTCTTCGGATTTTCCTTTACCCAGGTACGCATATAATCCCGCAAATATTCCCTGAAATAAGTAGCCTGACCAGATACGTGGGATTCGGGTGTATAATTAATCGTTATCGGTAAAGCCTGATATTGTTTCTTCTCCTCTTCCGTCAGATAACCGTTGCGTTCCATTTGGTGCAACACAACATTGCGACGGCTTTGAGAACGCTCGGGGTGGAAACGGGGATTGAATCTCGATGGTGCCTGTAACATTCCGACCAAAACGGCGGCTTCATCTACCGTTAAATCTTTAGGTTCTTTACCAAAATAAACATTTGAAGCTGAACGAATTCCGTAAGCATTACTCACAAAATCCACCGTATTCAGGTAATAGGCAATAATTTCCTCTTTGGTATATTGTCTTTCAAGCCTTGTCGCGATTATCCATTCTTTAATCTTTTGGGTAATCCGCTTAATGATATTATTTGAGCCTGAACTGCCGTGAAACAGGTTTTTTGCCAACTGTTGTGTAATGGTACTCGCCCCTCCGGAAGAACCCAACGAGGTTACCGCTCTCAGTGTTCCTTTTGCATCAATACCTGAATGGGAATGAAACCTTTCATCTTCCGTTGCAATTAAAGCCTGAACCAAATGCTGTGGTAAATCTTCATATTTTACAGGCACACGGTTTTCGAGGTAAAATTTACCCAACGTTTTTCCATCTGCCGAAATAATTTCGGTAGCCACGCTCGAAGAAGGGTTTTCCAGTTCCTCGAAAGTCGGCATTTCACCAAAAACACCCCAGTTTGCCAAAGCAAAAATGGAAATAATTCCGAATATCCCTGCTAAAAACAGCATCCAAAACCACTTGAGATACTTATTTGAACCTTTGGTCTTTTTTTGTTTTTCTGCCATTCTTTTATTGTTTTTCAATGGTTAACCCCACGCCGGTAATTCCTTCCAGTTCTGTGATACCTTCAACATCTTCTGCCTTTCGTACAGCCTGTTCCACTTCGATAGTATATATACCGTTTTGTGCAAAGGAGTAATTTTCTTTATACAAGAGTTTACTCGTTTTGGTATCAGTGAACCCATCACCCAACAGCTTTCCGGTTTCATCGGTCATCACATACTGCAACGTATCAGTATAAGTTTTGCTATCCGGCGTATGAATTTTCGCAATCAGAAATATATTGCTGAAAGGGTAATTATTATTTGCCTGAAGCTGTAAATAAACATTGTATTTTTCCAGACTATCCTTTTGCTCAAAAGTAAACTTTTTTACATCTGAAACTTGCCAATCGCCATTTGTCGATTGAAATTCAGAAAAAAGTGCACCGTCAGTTCTGCTGCAAAATGTAGTTACCAAAGCTAATAATGCAACCAAAAAGATACGTTTACTTTTCTTGGTTATTATTGTTGTTTGGCTTGTCGTTTCTACGTTTGTTGCCATTTCGTCTGGAATTATTAGGGTTTCTTTTTTTAGCTGTCTGTTTATCCTGATTTCTGGTTACCGTTTCTTTTGGCTTCGCTTTCTGCTTTCTTCTATTGTTAGGTTTCTTTCTGTCAAATCTGTTCAGGCTGTCCTCTGCCAGTAACACATCGGTTGTTTTTTCAGATTCCTTATGCCCTTCCGGTACTGTATCTTCTACCGCAAAGTCTTCGAGAGAAGCAATTACTTCGCCTTTTTTATTTTTTTCAATCAGTTCCCGGACATGCTCAGCTTTCATTTTTATCCAGTTACTGTGATTTTCGGTATAAGAAAACCACATAAGCTGTTTAAATATGTCTATCTTCTGACAAATCGCCTCGCCTTTGGTTGTTTTAATTTTTGCGTCAGAACGTGGCATATCCTTTAATGCATCAAGATAAGAATCAAGCTCAAAGTTCAGACAGCATTTAAGTTTACCACATTGTCCTGCCAATTTTTGCGGATTGAGTGATAATTGCTGATATCTTGCCGCAGCAGTATTCACACTTCGGAAATCTGTGAGCCACGAAGAACAGCACAATTCCCGTCCGCATGAACCGATTCCGCCCAAACGAGAGGCTTCTTGACGAAAACCTATCTGCTTCATTTCCACACGAATACCAAATTCATGTGCATATTCCTTAATCAGCTGGCGGAAATCTACCCGTTCCTGTGCCGTATAATAAAATGTGGCTTTAGAACCGTCACCCTGAAATTCCACATCGGATATTTTCATTTCCAGATTGAGTTGAATAGCGATTTCTCTGGCTCTTTTCTGAATGACATCTTCCCGGTTTCTCGCTGCCGTCCACACATCAATATCCCGCTGAGAGGCTTTTCGGTAAACCTTTGGCAACAGACCGTTCCAATCTGCTTTTTTCTTTTTCATCTGTACCTTAACCAGCTGACCGGTAAGGGTTATAATACCGACATCGTGCCCCGGACTTGCTTCCGTAGCGACAACGTCGCCAATACTTAAACTTAACTTTTCCGTATTTTTGAAAAAATCTTTTCTCCCGTTTTTAAAACGGATTTCAACTACATCAAAAGGGGTGTGGTCTGACGGATATTGCATATTGGATAACCAATCGAAAACAGAGAGCTTGTTACAGCTGTCTGTTCCGCAATTCCCTTTGTTTCCACATCCTCTTGGTGTACCTGTAGCGTCTGTTTTAGACGAACAATTAGTACATCCCATATATCTCGAAACAACTTGTGTTGTTGTGTTTTTAGTTAATAAATCTTAGGTAAAGATATAAATTTTAAGTCAGAAACTGTTGAAAATTTATTCAAAAAGAGATTCCTCCTTCGTCGGAATGACAAAAAAACACTCTTTTTTTATTTGAAACAGTCACTCTGGTTTTATTCAAAACTTAAAATAAAATAGTTTTTCTTACCTCTTTGTAACAAAACGAACTGATTATTTATCAAATCGTTACTGGTTATTTTAAATTCTTCCGTTACCTTTTCTCTGTTCACAGAAATAGAGTTTTCACTCAAGGCTCGTCTCGCCTCGCCGTTGGATTTTAAAAATCCGGATTCGGCATTTAATGCATCAACAATATCAATGCCTTCTGTCAGTTTTTCTTTGGCGATAGTTGCCTGTGGAACACCTTCAAAAATATCCAGAAAAGTCTGAGCGTCCAATTCCTTTAAGTCCGATGCTTTAGTGTCTTTACTGAACAAAATTTCAGATGCTTTGACTGCTTTTTCCAATTCTTCCTGCGAATGAACAAAAGCAGTAACCTCCTCTGCCAGTTTTCGTTGCAACACTCTTAAATGCGGTGTTTCCCGATGTTCATTAATCAGATTTTCGATTTCTTCTTTGGGCAGAAAGGTAAATATTTTGATATATTTTTCTGCATCTTCATCAGAAGTATTCAGCCAAAACTGGTAGAATTTATATACCGATGTTTTGTCTGAATCCAACCAAACATTCCCGCCTTCGGATTTACCGAATTTAGAACCGTCTGCCTTGGTAATCAGCGGGCAAGTCATGGCATAAGCCTTGGAATCTTCGTCGGTCATTCTGCGAATTAATTCGGTTCCGGTCGTGATATTTCCCCATTGGTCAGACCCTCCCATCTGTAGCAAACAGTTGTGGTTTTTATACAAATGGTAAAAATCGTAACCTTGAATCAGCTGGTAGGTAAATTCCGTAAAAGACATTCCGGCACCGTCTGCAGCAAAACGTTTTTTTACAGAATCTTTCGCCATCATATAATTTACAGTGATTCGTTTCCCTACGTCGCGGGCAAAGGCAATGAACGAAAAGGTTTTCATCCAATCGTAATTATTTACCAAAATCGGAGCGTTTTCTTCTTTTGAATCGAAATTTAGAAAGCGTGACAACACTCGTTTTATTCCTGCCACATTATGGTTTAAGGCATCTTCTGTCAAAAGATTTCTTTCGTCCGATTTTCCCGAAGGATCGCCAATCATACCAGTTGCACCTCCAACGAGAGCAATCGGTTTGTGTCCGAAATTTTTCAGATGTACCAACAAAATGATCGGCACCAAACTACCAATATGTAAAGAATCTGAAGTGGGGTCAAACCCGATATAAGCAGTTGTAGGCTCTTTCAAAAGTTGTTCTTCAGTTCCGTCAATTATATTGTGTACTAAACCTCGCCAGCTTAGTTCTTTTATCATATTTTGCATGTTTATAATTTTTATGCAAATATAAATATTTAGAATCTGTTTGCGAGATTTAATCTGGATTTCTGTTTTAACAAGTTATAAAGCTATTTAAAATCAAACGCAAAAACTCTAAAAAATAGATCTAAAACTTAGAAGAACGTTTATTAACCACAATTATGGATACTCAATAACATAATCATTTGCTTTCAACTCTTCGTAAGTTACATCTTTCCGCCCAACCAATTCTTCCATATTGTTTCTCAACTCGTCCCAATCTTCTTGCGTTTCGGGGTAAGTCTCGAAAAAATAAACCGAAAACTTGCCGTCCGGGAGTTGGGAAAAGATAGTTTGCCAATATGGATTTTGCCCCGCATCAGAACCTGCACAATTCCCTATTCCAACATAGTCAATAAAGGGTTTTTCAATTGGCAATATTGTGTCCGGAAAATGATGTTGCGTATATTGATGGGAATACCAATAGTATATCTCACTATCAGAATTATTTCTTACACAAAGCGATTCCTTTCCTAAAAATTCATCTGAAGGACAAGCTACCAACACAAAAGAGATAAAACTCAATAATAATAGATTTTTCATTGTATATTTATTGTAAAGGGTTATTATAATAAGGCCAACTGTCTAAATAGCCGTATTTATTAGCGTACCTCCATGCCCAGCGGTTGGCTTGTTTTTCATACCAACGAGAAGAGTGTTCTTCACTCGTGCTAGTCTCTGCACTAAAAGCACTTGGAATTCCTATTGCAAACAAATAGGACAATCCAAATCTTTCGCTCTGAAATGTATGTCCATATTCGTGCCAATACAAACCTCGTTCACTATAGATCCACCCTCCAGGATAATCAGTTTGTAGCTGTCCTCGAATATTTATGTTTATATTATTCCCCAAAGACACGCCATTTCTTCTACCGCTGTTTTCGTTAATAACGAAAGTTGCTCCGCCAAAGTATTCCACTCTATCTACATCTTCATTTAAATTTCTGAAATTAGAATATAAATATCCGAGAGTTGATTGTAGAGATTCCCAAGTAGACCTGGAAATCAATGTAGAGCCCTGCCCCAAAAATCTCTGTTAGAGTCTGTATGAAACATTCCCATATCTATCTTCCAAGCCATATTGGTTTGATGCCAATCATAATGATCAAAATTAACACCGTGCTGAACAAATTCTTTAACTGCATTAAACACGGCAGTAACGGCAGTAAAAATAAATTCCCCACTCTCATCATTATACCTCAAAGGATTATTCCCACATACCCATACCTATCGTAATTTTGTGAATTACTTGGGTCTTGTATAAAATTATCTGGTGCTAAGAAACGGTGTAGCTTAGGGTCGTACAATCGGGCGTTCATGTTTATCAACCCTACACCTTGTAAATGCTCGTGACCGGTGTAGCCTCTGCCTAAGAATTTCAATCGCTATTTATAAATTCTTTTAAAATTTCTTCTGCCTTGTTTGAGGGTTCTGTGTATAATAAACCACTTTTATCTATTGAAATCACTTGATATAAATATTTTTGTGGTTCATTTATATCAGCATCGTCTATAATGTCATAGGAACTGTTTGTATTTTTAATTACTAATATTTTATTACCAAACAAAAGGGGAATAGCAAGACTGCCTTCAATTTCTATTCTATCTAATTCATAACTATTTTGACGCTCATCTACCAATAAAGTAGCTATCTTGTTATATGTATGCTGATAAATAACATCAAATCTATACCGATTAAGGTAAATTGTACCAAAATAAGTCAGCTCAGTACTTACAGTAATTTTTGGCGTGCTTTTTGCATAAATTATCATCCACAAATTATTAAATTGTTCTTCAGATAATTCAAAGCGCTTAATATCGCCCAAGTTTATCATTTCTTTTGATTGCATTAAAGAATATGTATGTTTTATTCTACCATGAGTATATGATAATTTCAGCTCTTCTTTAAAGGTAATTTGTGGAGAATTGTTACAAGCTCCGCACATTAAAATCAATAAAAAAATCAAAGTATTAAATATATTTTTCATTTTAAGGAAAATAATTTATTGTTTTAAACCCAAATCAAGACAAAAACTAAAATTTAAGCTATTTAATTGTGTTTTTTCAGTCTTCTTTTTAAAATCTTAAACAATTCCTCGCTTTTTATATCCAGATTATTTGTTAATATTCCATATTGAGAATTAGCGACTTTTGACCCAAATAATTTTAAAAATTTATAAAACCATGTTCTACTATATTTTTCAGATGGTTTTTTTAATTCGATTACAATTTGGTTTGAACTTGGTATTCCTTTGTGATAGGTTGTTAAAATATTAAACGATTCTATATCTGAAAATTTAACGATAATCAATTTTCCAAATAGTTTGTAAAGAATTATTTCTGTTTCTGTAACGGTAATAGAAGGTTTATTTCGTAACAACAAAATAATAGAGTGAATTATTACGAAAAACAAAAACACTATGGTTATAGCAATAATGCTACCTCTAATCGGATTTAGTTCAAAATTCATTAATTTATCTCGAAGAAATAACAGCACAAATACAAATATTGTAGCTACCACCAGGTCTCTTATCTCCTTCTTTCGATTAATATAAAAATGTAGTGTATTTTTTGATTCTTCTACCATGCACTCCCTATTATCGTAAAAATTTCATTCACGTTTTTAGTATTTTAAAAAATATACTACTCTCCCACTTTCGACGTTAAACTATCCCTATTGATTGTCGATTTCAATATTTTTTTTGTCTTTTTAATGTCGGGTTTAGCACCACCCAATTCTTCTGCTTTTTGTCGGAATTTGTTTTGGATAGTATCAAGCATTTCCACATACACCTGCGGTTCGTGTCGCAGGTAATACCGATGTTGCTCTACAAAACCAAGACTATCTAATTCATATTTTTTTAATAAATCTTCGGGGGTTTGTGTAATGTAAATGGTATCTTGCTGGTACGAAGAAGACTCTATCGCTCCAATCAAAACCAACTCATACAACAAGTCGGTCATGTCGGACTGAGACAGTAAATTCTTTGGTTTCTTGTCTGCACAAGCCCAAAAAGTTATCATCAAAACAACGAATAAAATTATCTTTCTCATCGTGTTATCTGTTAAAAAGTAACCGTTGACCGAATTTTTCTTCGGTAATTTTACCTTGGTTCATTGCCAGATTTCCGTTTACGAGGGTGGACACCACCGTTGCCGAAAGTTCTTCTCCTTCAATCGGCGACCAACCGCAATGGTATAAAATATTATCTTTACGAACAGTTTGGGGTTGATTCAAATTGACTAAAACAATATCAGCCTGGTAGCCTTCTCTCAAAAAACCTCTGTTCTCGATTTGAAACAAAATCGCCGGATTATGAGCCATTTTTTCCACCACTTTTTCCAACGTGATTTTTCCTTGTTTTACGAAAGTAAGCATCATTGGCAAGGAATGCTGAACCATTGGTCCACCTGACGGAGCTTGCAGATATTTCTGTGATTTTTCTTCAAAAGTATGCGGTGCGTGGTCTGTTGCGATAACATCAATACGGTCATCAAGCAATGCTTCCCAAATCTGTTCCCTGTCCTGTGCTGTTTTTACCGCCGGATTCCATTTGATAAAATTGCCTTTTTCTTCATAATCTTTATCTGAAAAAAACAAATGATGCACGCAAACCTCAGCGGTTATCTTTTTGTCTTTCAACGGAATATTATTATCAAACAAATTTGTCTCTTTGCCTGTACTGATGTGAAAAACGTGTAATTTCGCTCCCGTTTTTTTTGCCAGTTCAATCGCTTTGGAAGAAGAAATATAACAGGCTTCTTCACTTCGAATAACCGGATGCATATAAGGCGGAATATCTTCGCCAAACTGAGCTTTTGCCTTTTCGAGATTTCTGCGGATAGTGCCTTCATCTTCGCAATGCGTGGCGATTAGCAAATCGGTAGAAGAAAATATTTCTTCCAGCGTTTGCTCATTGTCCACCAGCATATTTCCGGTTGATGAACCCAGAAATAATTTGATTCCTGCCACATTTCTTGGATTGGTTTTCAGCACTTCTTCCAGATTATCATTCGTGCCGCCCATCATAAACGAGTAATTCACGAACGCACTTTGAGCCGCAGTTTTATATTTTTCTTCCAGAATTTCCTGTGTAACCGCATTCGGAACGGTATTGGGCTGGTCAATAAAAGACGTTACTCCACCGGCAAGTGCTGCTTTGGACTCCGAAGCGATATTACCTTTGTGCGTGAGTCCGGGTTCTCTGAAATGCACTTGGTCGTCAATGATTCCGGGCAAAATATGTAATCCGGAAGCGTCGATAATTTCGGCATTATCACAGCTGATATCGCTGTCTATACGTTCAATTTTTTCGCCGTTTATCAATAAATCTGCTTGAAAAATTTTGCCTTCATTGACAACTGTACCGTTTTTTATAAGGATTCGTTTCATGTGTTATTTTTATTGTTTTTCAATGGTCACATGTAACCTTTGATGTTTAAAACAATCATTCTGCTGTGTATTTAATGATGATTTTAAACATATCGGTTTCATTTGAGTCGATTGAATAATTTTTTGATTCGCAAATCCAACACGCCAAAAACCGCTTCTTTGATGATGCCGCCTGACATTTTGGATTCGCCGTGGATTCTATCTGTAAAGATAATAGGTATTTCGCGAATTTGAAAACCTTTGCAAAAAGCCCTGTATTTCATTTCTATCTGAAAAGCATAGCCGACGAACTTAATCTCGCCCAGCGGAATACTTTCCAGAACATTTCTTTTGTATCCAATAAAGCCTGCCGTGGTATCATGGATTTTCATTCCGGTTATTACCCGAACGTAAATAGAGGCGAAATATGACAGTAAAACTCTGTTTAACGGCCAGTTAACCACATTAACACCTTTTACATAACGAGAACCGATAGCCATATCGGCACCTTCTAAGCAAGTTTGATACAAACGGCTCAAATCTTCCGGATTATGAGAAAAATCGGCGTCCATCTCAAAAATATAATCATAGCCATTTGCCAACGCCCATTTGAATCCGTGAACATAAGCCGTTCCTAAACCTGATTTTTCTTTTCTTTTTTCTAAAAATATACGTTGAGGAAATTGCTCGAACAAAGCCGTGACCGCCGTTGCTGTCCCGTCAGGAGAGTCGTCATCTACTACCAAAACGTCAAACTCTTCTGGCAATTTCATTACTGCCTCGATAATGTTTTTGATATTCAGAATTTCGTTATAGGTTGGTATGACAACTATTTTTTTGTGCATTCACTCTATGGATTAGCTCACAAATGTAAGTTTTTTACCAGATAATTTTCTTAGAATATTTTTAAAATTTGCTTTTAGCTACAGAATATAACGGGTAACCTGTTATGCATTTAGGAAACGAAAAATATCAACTAACGTCACTTCGAGTGAGATTTCTGTAACGAAGTGGAAGAAATTTTGTATCGAGAAGTCTTTTTATTTAGCTCTCGATACAAAATCTTTCAGATTTTTACTCGAACTGACGAATTTTTGTACAAATGCACAACAGGTACAGGGAATTTAAATTTATAAGCAAAAAAATTATTGATAGTTAGTTTTTTTTGTGCCACAGATGCATATATATGTTTTTTTTAGATAAATACAAATCTCTATGGATTTCTATGACGTACTGCTGCTACGAAACATCTTATATCAGAAAATGAGTCAAAGTGTAGATAATCACGCCAACAAGTCCACCGACAAGCGTTCCGTTTACGCGGATATACTGTAAATCTTTACCTACTTCGAGCTCCAGTTTTTCGCTTAATTCTTTACCGTCCCAATCGGCAACCGTTCGCGTAATGATTCCGCCAACTTCGCTACTGTTCTTTAAAGCCTGTTTGTAAAGCATTTGTCTTACCCAACCGTTAATTTTCTGCTGCCAATCCTTATCTTCACGGATATTATCTACCCATTTTGACATTTCATTAGTAATATACGTCCAGATTTTGGATTCTTTATCTTCGAGATTATGTAGGGCTTCTTCTTTCAGTTTCAGCCAGGCATCTTCGGCATATTGCCTGATTTTTTCATAAGTAATAAACTGATTTTTAATGTTTTCTATTTTTTCTTGCCAACTTGGTTCGGTTTTGATACGACCAGCGGTTTCTTTGAGTTTATCCTCGATTTCGGCACGAATCGGGTGTGTAGCATTTTCCTTTACATCGTCCAGAAAAGAAGTGATTCCGGATATAAGCTGATTGGTAACCGCCTTACCTCCAACCAGTTTGAGTAAAGGTTGTTTTTCTACTACTTTATTATAAATCAATAATCGGTTATCTTCTACATAATCTTTGGCTTTTGGCAACAAAATATCGAGCAAACGATTGTGTTCATCGTTTTCTATCATATATTGTAATCCGTCTGACAGCCATATATGATAAGGTAAATCATCAAGCAAATTACTCCCTTTTTTCGCTATGGCATCGACGACTGTTTTATCATCAAGATTGGCAATAATATAATGGGACAAACCTACTATCTGCTCAGAAACGATTTGTTGATTTTTAGGTTTTTCCAGCCAGTTTAACGCAAATTTCATCACGTCTAATTTTTCGATATATGGTCGAATCGTTGAAGGGGTTAAAAAATTATCGGTTACGAAATTGCCCAGATTTTCGCCAATAGCATCTTTGCTTTTTTCAATGAGATTGGTATGCGGAATTTTCAGTCCGAAAGGATAACGAAACAATGCCGTCACGGCAAACCAATCTGCCAAAGCACCTACCATTCCTGCTTCGGCAAAGGCTTTGACATAAAACATCCAATTTTGCGGACAATATTTGGTCAGGTAAGCCAATACAAAATACACCACCGCCATCAGCACAAATAACCCTGTGGCAATGGCTTTATGTTTTCGGAGTTGCTTTTGTTTTTCGTTTTCGCTCATTCTTATCTTATCGTTCTCCGTTCCATTCTGCATAAAACTGTTCGAGAAACTGTTTCATAAATTGATGTCTGTGCTCTGCAATTTTCTTACCTGCCGGGGTATTCATCATATCTTTCAATAGCAATAACTTTTCATCAAAATGATTAATTGTCGTTCCGATATGTTTTTTATATTCTTCCTTACTCATATCCATTCTGGGTTTTTCCATCGGGTCATATATAATCCTGTTGTGAAAGCCACCAAAATGAAAAGCTCTAGCAACACCGATGGCTCCCAAAGCGTCTAACCGGTCGGCATCCTGCACAATATTTAACTCCAAAGATGAAAACTTCTGTTGAAAATTTCCTCCTTTGAATGAAATATTTTGAATAATCTTCACTACATGATTTTTCACTTCTCCATCAATACCGATTGAAGTCATAAACGCACAAGCCTTTTCTGGTCCGATGTCTTCATTTCCGTTGTGAAATTTACTGTCTGCAATATCATGCAATAACGCTCCTAAAATCACCACTTCTTGATCGGCCGGTTCATCTTGTAAAATCTGTAAAGCATTTTTATACACTCTTTCGATATGAAACCAATCATGACCAGCTTCTGCACCTGCCAATTCTTGCTTTACATATCGAATGGTTTGATTGATATAATCCATATTTTACCGATACTCAATCTTCATCTATCAATTCAAAACCAGTCAAAAGTTCGCGAACTTTCGGAACGTCTTCTTCAAATACAAAAATATGTACTGCCTGAATCGACGTACCAAAACCCGCACGTACTGCAGACTGCACATCGTTGCGTTCGAGATATTCGACATCATTTTCTTCCAGAATATTTTTTACTGCCAAAGCTGTAATTTCACTTCCCGAGAATATTTTTTTATGATTTTCCATAACCTGCTTTTATTTGATTATACTATAAAGGTACAACAATTAATTTAAACTTATATACAAAAAAACGCCACTCGATTGAGTAGCGTTTTTCAGAATAAATTTGCTTATTAATCTTGGTTACGAAAAACCAGTCCTTCCCCATTGAAAGAGTCCAGCAGAATGATACTATCTGTTTTTACTTCACCGGACAATATTTGTTTGGATAATTCATTCAGCACTTCTTTTTGGATAACCCGTTTTACCGGTCTTGCCCCAAAATGCGGGTCATAACCTTTACGTGCCAGATAATCCACAGCTTCCGGCGTAGTGTCCATTGTGATGTGTTGCTCTGCCAACATTCTGAACACAGATTGCAACTGAATATTTACAATTTGCTTGATATTATCTTCGCTTAAAGGTGTAAACATCGTGATTTCGTCAATCCGGTTAATAAACTCCGGACGTACCGTTTGTTTCAGCAAATTCAATACATCTTGCTTGGTTTGTTCAACTTCTTGTGGTGTTGGATTGCTGTCGAAACTTTCCTGGATAATATCACTTCCCATATTGGAAGTCATGATGATAATCGTATTTTTGAAATCAGCCAAACGTCCTTTATTATCAGTCAAACGTCCTTCGTCCAATACTTGCAGTAAAATATTAAACGTATCGGGGTGAGCTTTCTCGATTTCGTCCAAAAGAATAACCGAATAAGGTTTTCTTCTGACCGCTTCTGTCAGCTGTCCGCCTTCATCATAACCCACATATCCCGGAGGTGCTCCGACCAATCTGCTCACGCTGTGACGCTCAGAATATTCACTCATATCGATTCGTGTCATTAAATTTTCGTCATCAAACAGATATTCCGCCAAGGCTTTTGCCAACTCGGTTTTACCCACACCTGTCGTCCCGAGAAACAAGAACGAACCAATCGGTTTTTTCGGATCCTGCAATCCGGCACGACTTCGTCTCACCGCATCACTCACTGCCTGAATAGCCTCTTCCTGCCCTACTACACGCTGGTGAAGTTCGGCTTCGAGATGGAGTAATTTTTCCCGTTCAGACTGTAGCATTTTGGTTACCGGAACGCCAGTCCATTTTGCCACAACCTCAGCAATATCGTCGTAAGTAACTTCTTCTTTAATCAACGAATTACCTTTTTGTGTTTCCGCTAATTCGGTTTGTAACTTAGCCAGATTTTCCTCTGCCTCTTTTATTTTTCCGTAACGGATTTCAGCTACTTTTCCGTAATCGCCTTCCCGCTCAGCTCTATCAGCTTCCAGTTTCAGGTTTTCAATATTGGCTTTCTCATTTTGAATATGATCCACTACATCTTTCTCCGATTTCCATCGGGTGTATATCTCATTTCGTTCCTCTTTGAGATTTGCCAGATCAATACCTAAAGCTTTTAATTTCGCTTCGTCATTTTCACGTTTAATTGCTTCAATTTCGATTTCCAGCTGCATGATTTTACGATCGAGAACATCTAATTCTTCCGGTTTGGAATTGATTTCCATGCGCAATTTCGCCGCTGCTTCGTCAATCAAATCAATCGCTTTATCCGGCAAATAACGACTAGTAATATATCTTTGCGACAACTCCACCGCACCAATAATCGCTTCGTCTTTGATACGCACCTTGTGATGTGCTTCATATTTTTCCTTAATACCCCGCAGAATTGACACGGCACTTTCGGTATCAGGTTCGTCCACCATTACTTTCTGGAAACGACGTTCGAGTGCTTTGTCTTTCTCGAAATATTTTTGGTATTCGTCCAAAGTGGTTGCCCCGATTGCTCTGAGTTCGCCACGAGCCAATGCCGGTTTCAGAATATTCGCCGCGTCCATTGCCCCTTCACCACCACCGGCACCCACCAATGTATGAATTTCGTCAATAAACAAAATAATCTGTCCTTCGGAAGAAGTTACTTCTTTGACCACTGCTTTCAAGCGTTCTTCAAATTCTCCTTTGTATTTAGCTCCGGCAATCAAAGCTCCCATATCCAAAGAATACAAATGCTTATCTTTCAGATTTTCCGGCACATCACCTTGTATAATACGATGAGCAATTCCTTCAGCAATGGCAGTTTTACCTACGCCGGGCTCGCCGACCAAAATCGGGTTGTTTTTGGTACGACGTGATAAAATCTGTAATACACGACGGATTTCTTCGTCACGACCAATTACCGGATCCAATTTTCCTTCGTTGGCTAACTGATTGAGGTTATTTGCGTATTTATTCAACGAGTTATAGGTTTCTTCCGCCGATGCTGATGTAACTCGTTCACCTTTTCGCACTTCCTGAATAGCCGATTGTAAATCTTTTTCCGTTACACCCTGGTCTTTCAACATTTGAGAGACTTTGCCTCCCGATTTAAATGTCGCTAAAATAAGATGTTCAATCGACACAAATTCATCATTCATTTTTTTGGCAATCGACTGAGCACTCGTCAGCATTGAACCAGCTTGCCGGGACAACCCCATTTGCCCACCTTCTACTTTTGGAAAGTTTTCTACAATCGCATCGAGTGCCTGCGTGAAAACCGGAATGTTTATGCCTACTTTTTTCAAAATGAACGGCGTCACATTTTCATCGACTTCCATAATCGCTTTGAAAATATGCTCATTTTCTATTTGCTGTTGCCCCAAACCTTGCACAATAACCTGTGCTTGTTGCAACGCTTCCTGTGATTTTATGGTAAAATTATTCAAATTCATTGTTTTATTTTTTGATTATGCTCATCTAAAGTCAAAAGCTATTCCATTTATCAAAAACTGTCATTTTGTCTTATTTTTATTGTTTAATTTATAATTTAGTGACATTTTGACATTAAAATCTATTTTATGTTTAAAGTTTATAAAGTTAGAAAAGTTCAAAGTTGAACTGAGTACTGAAAGCTGAAAAACGATTGAATAATTTGAAATTTTGAACGTAAAATTTCAACTTTGGTTGTAGCGATAAAAACTTTAAACAAACTCTATGGTAAAGGTAATTATTTTCATCTTTTTATCTCTATATTTGTTGGTTTAATTCATCAAATATGATAACGCTTAATATCGTCGGTTCAGGAAATGTAGCCCATCATCTGATTCAGGAAATACTATCTCATGATGATTTGTATCTGCAACAAATTTATGCCCGAAATATTAAAAATCTACCGAATGATATTCCCGAAAGCACAATCATTTGCCACGATATAAAAAACCTCAAACCAGCTGATATCACGTTGATAAGCGTGAGTGATTCCGCTATTAGTGAAGTATCATCAGCGTTGTCTTTTGACAACAATCTGGTGGTACATACTTCCGGGACGACCGCAATGGAAATGGTTAATCCGAAAAACCGCAGAGGCGTTTTTTATCCGCTACAAACTTTCTCTAAACACAAAAAAGTGGATTTTACACAAATCCCGATTTGTATTGAGGCGGAAAACGAAAATGATTTGATTTTGCTCCAACAACTGGCAAAAATATTAAGTAGAGAAGTACATTTTATCGACTCAGAACAAAGAAAAGCTATGCACGTTGCAGCGGTTCTCGTCAATAATTTCACCAATCATTTATGTACGATTGCCGAAGATATTTGTCAAAAAAATCAAATTCCGGGCAAAATTTTACAACCTTTGCTACGAGAAACGATTGACAAATTGTCCGATTTATCACCAATGGAAGCACAAACCGGGCCGGCTGTACGACACGACCAAAAAACCATTGACGCTCATATCGGCTTTATTACAAACGAATTAACAAAAAAAATATATCAGCTTTTAACCCAATCAATTCAGGAATACCATGGCAGAGAGTTATAAAGAAATCATGAACAACATCAATACTTTTATTTTTGATGTGGACGGCGTACTCACAGACGGAAAATTACACATTTCCAATGACGGCGAATTACTGCGGCAGATGCACGTGAAAGACGGTTACGCACTCAAAGCTGCGATAGATAAAAACTTTAGAGTTTGTATCATTTCGGGCGGGAAAAATGACGGCGTGAGAGAACGGCTGAAAAACCTTGGTATTACCGATATTTATCTTGGCATACCACACAAAATGGACATTTTTAAGGAATACATAAACAAGCATAACATTGACTCTCAACACGTTTTATATATGGGCGACGACATTCCTGATTATTGGGTAATGAAAGAAGTTGGCCTGCCCACTTGTCCTCAAGATGCCGTGCCCGAAATTAAGACTATTTGCCGGTATATTTCACACAAAAACGGCGGAAACGGTGCCGTCAGAGATGTGATTGAACAAGTGCTGAAAGTACAGAATAAATGGCTGGATAATTATGACGCTACGCTTTAACCATACACCATTAAAGTTTTACTTCTTCACTATCCGATAAGTCTGTTTGTCTGTTGTGTTGGAAATAGTTAATAAATACACACCTGAAGCTAAAGAATTAATATCTACCGAGATTATTTCGCTGGCATTAATTGGTTGTTGAAAAACCCGTTGCCCTTGCATATTGTAGATGTCAATTTTAGTAAAATCATCTATTTCGCCCGTGAGGTGCAAAACATTCTCGGCAGGGTTAGGGTAAATACTGATTTTCTTTTTGTCGAAAGTGCCACTGCTTACAGGTTCGGTACTGAAATAGGTATATACCAAACCTCCATAAGTAGAGCTGCCT